>VYLF01000010.1_pt1 | contig 276399 bp, 216 predicted proteins | sample 5114371 | NCBI WGS metagenome assembly VYLF01 (sample SAMN12291773, study PRJNA351875) | freshwater metagenome | isolation source: freshwater lake | place: USA: Michigan, Kent Lake | collected 2013-08-15 | reverse complement strand
GAGCGCGGCATCCCTCAGATCAAAGCTCACCACCTGCGGCAGGCGAACCGACACCACGCCATCGGACGTCAGCACGTTCACGAACGCCACGTTCGTCACCGCGTCCTTGTTCACGGGCTCCTGGCGTGTTTCCACGCCCAGCACCGTGCCCACAAGCTCTCTGCCCTCCGCCAGTTTCAGCGACACCTCGGCGCCGCGCAGCCGCCCCAGCAGTTCCTGCATGCTCGGGTCGTCGGAGATGTCCACCGCGAAGCTGCTCAAACGCTTGCTGAGCGGTTCCTTGCTCCCGTAGCTCACGCCCTCGATCCGGCCCTGTCCCTTCGAGAGGTCCAGAACGATCATCGACTTCAGGATGTCGTTGATCTGCTTCGTGTCGAACCGCAGTTGGACGTTCGCGTCCCCCTCGATCAACCCCCGACGCTCGAACGCTCCAACCCCCGACCGGTACAAGGTGATCCGTCGAAGCGGGAGCTTCGAGGCTGCCTGGTCCGCCGCGGCCACCACGCCACCCGTCTCCTGCCCGTAGGCCGGGACGATTCCCACAACCAGACCGGCTGCCGCGACCAGAGCAAAGCTCAACATTGATTTCATCGGGAGTCCTTTCAAAGCGTGCCCCTACCGTCACCCGTTCTAGACAACTGTACTGCCAATTGGTTCACCGCGCTCGGGTGCTGTGACACCGCCGTGACAGTCCAAGCCCCGTACAGTCACCGCCGATGACCTCAATCCCGCTCCCTCAGGCCCCGTCCCCCTCCCGCCGCGATGAACTCGCACGCGCCCTCGCGACCCACATCCGAGGCCAGGTCCGGTTCGACCAGCACGATCGGATGCTGTACGCCACCGACGCCTCCCTCTACCAGGTCGAGCCGATAGGGGTCGTTGTTCCCGCGGACACAGACGACGCCCGCGCGGTCGTCGATTTTTGCGCTCGTCACTCCCTGCCGCTGCTCCCGCGCGGAGGCGGCACCAGCCTCGCCGGCCAGTGCACCAACCACGCGGTGGTCATGGACCTAAGCGTCAACTGCCGGTCGATTCTGGAGCTCGACACCTCGGCCCGTCGGGTGCGCGTCGAGCCGGGCATCACCGTGGACGATCTGAACGACAACATCGCGGGATCGGGGCTCTTCTTTGCTCCGGATCCGGCGACGAGCCGGCACGCGAACATCGGCGGGTGCATCGGCAACAACGCCGCGGGAGCACGCTCCATCCGCTACGGGCGAACGAGCGAGAGCGTCGTCTCGGTCGACGTGGCCCTCGCCGATGGCCGACCGGCTACGTTCGGAGCGGGAACCGACCGGCTGGGAGCCGCGGAACGGGAAGTCACGATGGCCGTCTGCGACATCGTCGCGCGCCACGCCCCGCTCATCGACGCGAGATTCCCCAAGACCGTCCGCCGCAACGCCGGATACGGGCTCGACATGGTCCTCGCGGGCATGCGCCGGGGCGGTTGGAACGGGGAGCCCGTCGATCGGGCCTCACGCCCAGCCTGGCTTGATCACGTCAACCTCGCCCACCTGCTCTGCGGCAGCGAGGGAACGCTCGCCGTCACCCTTGGGGCGACACTCGCGCTCCACCCTCGCCCAAAGTTCAAAGGCCTCGCCGTGCTCGGGTTCGCGGATCTCGACGAAGCGATCGCCGCGGTCATGCCGATCCTGACCACGACGCCAACGGCCGTGGAACTGCTGGACGACACCGTCGTGGATCTCGCCCGTGCGAACACCGAGTACCGCTCGTACGTCGATCTCATGCCCCAGCCGTCGAGCGGTGAGCTCAAGGCCGTGCTGTACGTCGAGTACTTCGCCGACTCCGCCGAGGAGATACAGACCGCGTTCACGCGGCTTTCATCGCTGCTCCCAGGTGTTGCCGTGCAGAAGCACACCGACGCCAACGCGATGCTCCGCGCGTGGAAGCTGCGCAAGGCGGGAGAACCGCTGCTGCACGGCATCCCCGGCCATCGCAAGCCCATCACGTTCATCGAAGACAACGCGATCCCCGTCGAGAATCTCACCACGTTCGTCAAGGAGCTCCGCGCGATCGTCGCGTCGTTCGGCACCCGAGCGGCGTACTACGCCCACGCGAGCGTCGGCGTGCTGCACGTGCGCCCGCTCATCGACATCCACGACGAGTCCGATCGCACGATCATGCGCGAGATCGCCGTGCGTGCCGCGGACCTCGCGAAGTCCCTCGGCGGTGTCATGAGCGGGGAACACGGCGACGGAAGGGTGCGGGGGCCTCTGCTCGAGCGGTACTACGGCCCGGAGTTGATGGGCGCGTTCCGCGAGGTGAAGGCAGTTTTCGATCCGCAGAACCGACTGAACCCGGGCAACATCGTCGCGCCGGGTCCGATCGAGAGCATGACGTCCTCGCTCCGCATCATGCCTGTAGGCAGGCCCGTCGCAGTTCCCTCGGACATCAGCACCTACTACGACTATTCCTCTCAGCACGGCTTCGACGGCGCGGTGGAGATGTGCAACGGGGCCGGCGTGTGCCGCAAGAAGCAGGGCGGAACCATGTGCCCCTCCTACCAGGCAACCCTCGACGAGCGCCACTCGACCCGGGGCCGGGGCAACGCGCTGCGGCTCGCGATCACCGGACAGTTCGGACGCGACAACGCCTTCACCGACCCGGGCACATACGAGACACTCGACCTGTGCCTCTCGTGCAAGGCCTGCAAGACCGAGTGCCCCAGCAACGTCGACATCGCGAAGCTCAAGTCCGAGTATCTCGCGCAGAGGGCAAGAGTGTCCGGCGGTGCGCCCCTGGGTGCACGACTCATGGGAGCAATCCGCACGCTCAACAAGCTCGGCGCGGCGGCCCACCCTATCGCCAACGCCGTGAGTTCGTTGCAACCAGTCCGGGCTCTGATCAACGCCGTGCTCAAGATCCATCCCAAGCGATCGCTCCCCCACTTCTCCGCCCCGCTCGGCCGCGCATGGAAAGAGACTCACGCGGACGCCCCGAAGGTCGCGCTCTTCGGCGATTGCTTCAGCATGTACAACGAATCGGGCATCGGGCTCGCCGCCAAGCGGCTGCTGGAAGCGTGCGGGTACCGTGTTGTTCTCGCGGACGCGGGCTGCTGCGGTCGTGCCAAGATCTCGCTTGGCCTCCTCGACGGCGCGATCAACGAGGCCGATGAGACCCTCGCCCGGCTCCAACCGCTCGTTGACGACTCCGCGTGCGTCGCCATCCTCTTCAGCGAGCCCTCGTGCCTCTCCGCGATCAAGGACGACTGGCTCACGCTGAAACTCGCCACGCCCAAGGCCCTCCGCGAGCAACTCGCGGCAAAGAGCTTCCTCACCGAGGATTTCATCCATCGCGCATGGGATCAGCACCCGACCAAACCCACCTTCCAGGCCTCCGATCTTCGCGGCCGTGTCATGCTCCACGGCCACTGCCACCAGAAGGCTCTTTGGGGAGCAGAATCCAGCGCGGCCCTGATCCGCCGGGCTGTAAGCGATCGCCTCAGCATTCTCGACACCGGATGCTGCGGCATGGCCGGATCGTTCGGGTACGCCGAGCACCGCTTCGACCTGTCCAATCGGATCGGCGAGCTTTCGCTCTTCCCCGCGGCCCGCGCGATGAAAGAGCACGATGTGCTGCTCGCCCCCGGAACAAGCTGCCGTCACCAGGTGCGCGACGCCACCGCCGCAAGGCCCCTGCACCCCGTCGAGTTCCTCGCTTCACTTCTTGGCTGATTCCGCGTCCGCGGACTTACTCGCAACCACCATCCCGTCGTGCCGCAGCGTGAAGATCGCCAGCGCTCCGATCCCGATGATGAGCAGCAGATCAGCAACGTTGGACACGTACGGCCAAACTTCGGGGTTACCGCCCGGCCACTTCAGCCCCCATGGCAGCAGCTTCCCGGGCAGCGGGTGGATGAAATCGCGAACACACGCGAACTTCAGGCGGTCGTACAGATTGCCGATCCCGCCCGCGAGGACGAGCCCGATCGCCGCGTGAGCCCACCGCATCTTCGCCGTCGTCCACGAACGGAAGAGCATCATGCAGAACGCGATCGCTGCAACCGTAAAGACCACAAACACCCAACGCTTACCCGCTCCCATCCCAAAGACAGCACCCGGGTTCAGCACCAGCGTGAAATCGAGCCACCCGGGAACCACGTTCATCGGCGGGTGCGGCGTGATCAGCGAGTACAACCGCTCAGGCCCCACCGCCAGAACATCGGCCCGGTCCACCCTCACCGGCACCCCGGCGATCTTCTCAAACGCCAGGTGCTTCGACCACAGATCCGCGGCAAGGCCAACAATCGTGACCGACAGCAGCGTGGCCCAGGCACCAACAGACGTCCACGCGCTCTGCGCGGGAGGTTGGGTACTCGACGTGGCGATCGTCATGGCCTGTCATCACCCACGGAGGTGTTGACGCTCCATCTCGCGCGCCGCCTCGATGGAGTACCGAGCCCACGGCAGTTCTTCGAGCCGCTCGAGGCTGATCGGCTTCCCGGTCAGTTCGCAAACTCCGTAGGTGCCGTTCTCGATGCGCTTGAGAGCTTCATCGATCTCCCGGATCAGCTTGCGGTCCGCTGCCGCGAGGTCGAGCGAGAGCGCCTGGTCGTAGGCCTCGCTCCCCTGCTCGGCGAGGTGCTGAGGCATATTGGAGAGCGAACCACTCTGCCCGCGCAGAGCCTCGTTCTCCATCGTCGCCACATCACCCACCAGTTCCGCCCTCTTCTTGATCAGGATCTGGCGGTACTTCTCGATCTCTTTCTTCCCGAACGGAGACTTCGCCTTGGGCGCATCGGCGCCGCCGTCCTCACCCTTGGGCGAGCCGAGCGGCCGAATATGCGCGGCCTTGGGACCCGATGGAATTAACGGCCGACGGATCGGATTCTTCGGATCCATCAACCGCCCGACGCTCGCCGGGATGTACGAGTGCGCTGGCGGCTTAGCCGGGGGCTTCTTCATGGGCTTGGGGGTCACGATCGTGATCCCCTTGCGCCCGGTTCCGGGGCCGGTAGCCTTGGGCTCGGCCGCGGGTGCCTCGACCGGCTTGGCGACGGGCTTGGGAGCAGGCTTGGCTTCTGCCTTGGTCTTGGGCTCGGGCTTGGGCGCCGGCTTGGAAGTCTTTGCTGGAGCAGGCTTTGCCTTCTCCTTCAAGACTGGCTTTTTGGCCGGCTTTGCAGCCTTGGCGGCGGGCTTTGCCACCGACTTGGCTGGCTTGGCGGCGGGCTTGCTCTTTGGCTTGGACTTCAGTTCGGCTTTTTTGGCCACGAGTGCCCCCGGGGGTCGTTGGGCGCCTGATCTGTTCGGGGGAATGGCCCCGTGCCTTTCCCTAACCCGGCCTCACATCCGTTATTGGGCCGAAAAATAGGACGGCCGACGGCCTTTGTCAAAGGTCCGGAAACTCTGTCGGTTATACGGCCAAGCAGTTGCCCTGGCTGGCAGAGATTATTTCTCTGAGAAACTCCCCATCCGCCGGTACCGCTGGTAGCGGGCTTCGAGGAGTTCCTCCACCGGGCGTTCCTTGAGCTTCTGGAGGTTGGTCACGATCCACTGCTGCAGGTTGGCCGCGGTCGACTTGGGGTCGCGGTGGGCGCCGCCGATGGGCTCGGGGATGATCTCATCGACGATACCGAGCTCGATGTTGTCCTTGGCGGTGAGCTTGAGGGACTTTGCCGCGGCGGAGTTGGTCTGCTCGTTGGCCTCTTTCCAGAGGATTGCGGCGCACCCCTCGGGGGAGATGACGCTGTACCAAGAGTACTGGAGCATGGCGACTCGGTCGCCGACGGCGATGCCCAGTGCCCCGCCGGAGCCACCTTCGCCGATGACGACGGACACGATGGGGGTGCGGAGTCGGCTCATCTCGAGCATGTTGACGGCGATGGCTTCGGCCTGGCCGCGCTGCTCGGCACCGAGGCCGGGGTAGGCGCCCGGGGTATCGACGAGGGTCACGACGGGAACGCCGTATTTTTCGGCCATTTTCATCTTGAGCAGGGCCTTGCGGTACCCCTCGGGGTGGGCACAACCGAAGTGACAGGCGATCTTCTCGCTGGTCTCCTTGCCCTTCTGGTGACCGATGACCATGACCTTGAGGGGACCGATGCGAGCGAATCCGGTGACCAGCGCGGGATCATCGCCGAAGCGACGGTCGCCGTGCAGTTCGTCGAAGTCACGGCAGATCATGTTGATGTAGTCGCGGGTCTGGGCCCGCATGGGGTGGCGAGCGACTCGCACCGTCTGCCAGGGGCTGAGCTTGCCGTAGATGTCGGTGAGGAGGGACTCGCGGCGCTTGCGAAGTTCGGCGACTTCGTCGCGGAGCTTCAGGGTGGCGGGGTCGGTGATTTCCGGAGCAACTCCGCCTGCCGCGACGGGGACGAGGCGGTGGAGTTCCTTCTCGGCGGCGTCGATTCGCTGTTCGAGTTCGACGACGGGCTTCTCGAAATCCAGTTGGTAGTAGGTCGCCATGACCCGAATCATAGGGGTTCGGGACGGGCTCAGCGACGGCCCGAGAAGCGTGACTTGGCCTGATCGAGGACAACGGCACCGACGATGGACGCCCCCATGGCGATCTTGTAGAAGTTGGGGTCGATGTTCAGGATCAGGAGCGCGTTGTGGATGATCTCGACGAGCACAGCTCCGAGGACCGCCCCGATCGCGGAGCCACGACCGCCGGAGAGGGCCGCCCCGCCGATGACCGCCGCGGCGATGACCTTGAGTTCATAGCCCTCGCCGTCCCCCGGGGACGCGCTGCCGAAGTAGCCGACGGCCATGCACGCGGAGAGGCCGGCCAGCAGACCGCAGAGGGTGTGCGAGATGACCTTGACCCGCCCGACCGGCACGCCGCAGTACTTGGCGGCGGTCTCGTTTCCACCGATCGCGTAGACCGCGCGGCCGAACACGGTGCGGGAGAGGATCACCGTGGCCACTGCGCACACGGCGAGCATGATGAACACGGGGATAGGGCGGGTGCCAGCGATCTCGTACTTCATGCACCCGTCGGTGAGCGACTCGGGGACCCCGCTGATGGTGAGCCCCTTGGTCATGACGAACGAGACGCCGCGGATGGCCCCGAGGGTCCCGAGGGTGACGATGAAGGGGTGGAGGCGCAGGCCGACGACGAGCCCTCCGTTCAGCGCGCCGCACGCGGCGCCTGTGCCGCAGCACGCGAGCATCGCGACCGGGAGCGCGATGGCGAGCGAGGCACCACCTTCAGCGACGACTCCGGCGCCGTCTGGAACACCGAGCGCCCCGGCCTGCACCTGTCGCAGAACGATGGCACCGATGAGACCGGCGAAGCCGTAAATGGAGCCGACGGAGAGGTCGATGCCACCGAGGACGATGATGGCGGTCATGCCGACTGCCATCACGGCGACGAAGGACGCGTCTTTGGCGAGAAGGACGAGGTTTTCGGGGTCGAGAAACGCGTTGACCTTGCGTTCACGCCGGACCATGTCGTTGCGGCGTTCCCACCCATCGGCTTTCGCGAGGACTCGATCTTCGCCCTTCACGCGAAGGGAGAACGAGTCGGGGGACTCGACGATCGCGGCGCCATCGTCGGCGCGCATGACCTCGACCTTGGGCTTCGGATCGCTCCAGAGCGCGAGGAACGTGGAGAGGAGGATGATGACGACGACGAGGCCTGACTCCTGCGCGCGGAGGATGCGGCCGAGCCAGGACTTGGATTGAGCGGCGGATGCGGTCACGATCGGTTGATCTCCCGACGGCAGCGGAGTGGGGTCGGGAGCATATCACATTCCCCGCGGATGACGGGTCAATCGAGCGTCTGAACGAGGCGGCTGCGGAAGCGATCGATCGCGTTGATGCTGTAGGGGAACCGGTTGGTGTCCTGCGAGAAGAAGAGATTCTGGATGCTCTGGGCCTGATCGATCGGCACGCCGCCGATGCTCTTCTGGAACGCGGCGTGGCCGTCGGTGTAGACGAAGGCACCGCCGTCGCGACCGAGGTTGTCCGTCGGGGCGTAGCCGCCGGGCTGCGTTCCGGCATCGGTGGCGTTGTTCTGACCGCCGCCACCGCCCCCGTACCAGGCAAAGACGCTGATGTCGGGACCGTTGGTCTCATCGCCCCAGTAGGGGACGGGTGCGATCATCTTGGCCTCGTCGGTCCTCAGGCCGGCGATGTAGAGGTAGGAGATGTTGTAGGTGATGACATCCTGCTCGCTGCCCGGTGCGGTTGGGACCTTGACACGGGCGGTGGCGTAGGAGGGCAGACCGGCCGGGTTATAGGGGTAGTTGTACCAGCGGTCTTCCTTGTCCAGGGGATTCACGAGGATGCTGAGGCCCTCGAGGTAGGCTCGCATGATCGGTGTCTTGTTGCCGTCGGCGTACGCGGCCTGGTCGGGATCTGCGGACAACCCCCGGTAACCCATGTCCTGACCGTCGCCGACCTGGTAGAGGCTGAACAAGCCAGCGACTCCGCCGTAGACGTATTGGTAGTCGAGGACTCGGTTCGCGGGATTGGTGTTGAAGTACGCCGCGCGGGCCTGGGCTGTGAACGGCATCAGGGGGAGCCAGCTCTTGTAATCGTTGGAGTAGAGAGTCGTGGCGAGGCCCATCGACTTGAGGTTGGCGAGGTTTTTGGCTTCACGCCCGGCGCGTCGGGCCTTGCCGAGGGCGGGAAGGAGGAGTCCGATGAGCAGCGCGATGATCGCGATCACGACCAAGAGCTCGATCAGCGTGAAACCCAGCCGATTCCTTGATTGACGCCTCATGTGCGCGACTCCTTTGCGAACGGTCCCGCGGGGGGTGCGAGTGGGAGGACAGGTGCAGAACGCGCCCGTCGGTCCGACCGCCAGTCTTTCTGTTCTATGACCTTACCGTAGATCTTCGATGAAGAACTACCCTTTTCCTCATACTTTTTCAGACGACGGCTCATGTAACCGGTTACCCAGGGAGGTGCCGGGGTTTACCGGGAAGTGGAACGGGTTACAGGCGAGTCTCGCACGTGATCGGACGCGTGACGGCGCGGGAGTTGAACTCGAATATCGCCGAAAAGCATAGCGGTTTCGGGGCTCCTGCTTTACACTTGAAGAGCGTCGTTCTGCGGTGCGTCCTGCGTGGGCGTCCGCTTGGTTGAACGGTTGTCGGGTTCAAGCCCGAGGCGTTTCTCGATCGTCCGTGTGTGTCGGAAGATCCGAGTTCAAATCGCCGACAGTTGAGATTCAAAGGAAAGAGGTCACCATGAAGACTCGTTGTGTTTCCGCCGCCGCATTGCTCGCCGCGTGCGCTGGCGGCGCGTTCGCCCAGATGGCCGTCGACGGCCGTCTCGGCGCTTCCGAGGTCGCCAACTACGGCGCAATCAAGTTCGTGCAGACCGTGCCCACTCAGTTCGGCGACAACGTCGCGGTGTCGGGGTGCAACAACAACGACGTTGGGACGCCTGGCGCGGTGACCAAGGGGATCGAGATCAAGATCCCCCTCGTGGACCTCGGCAGCCCGACGGGCGACATCCGCGTGATGGCGTTCATCAACAACGGCGGCCACGGGTTTGTTTCGAACCAGTTCCTGCCCTCGCTCCCGGCCGGATCGATCAACAACCTCGGCGAGCCCCGCGTGCTCGACATGTCCGCGATCGCGGGTAATCAGTTCGCTACGGCAAGCATCAGCGGTGGCGCGGCACCCGTGGTCGATGGGACGCTCGACGCGGGCCTGTACGGCCCGTCGATCGCGACCCAGCTCAACCGCACCGGCTTCGATGACGATACCGACGCCTCCGCCTCCACCGCCGGCGGCTCCGAGCTCGACGTCATGTACGCCACGGTCATCGGCAGCGACCTCCACATCTTCCTCGGCGGCAACATGAAGTCCGACTTCACCAAGCTCGAGCTCTTCATCGACGCCCAGGCGGGCGGCGTGTCGCAGCTGGGCGCCGGCAGCTACGCCGATGTCGATTTCAGCGCACTGCAGCGCCTCGCCGCGGGCACCGAGGGTCCGGGCCTCACCTTTGACGTCGGCTTTACCCCCGAGTACTACATGACGTTCGGCTGCGGCAACGACCCCGTCACGCACTTCCCGAACTTCACGGTGATCGAAGGCGGCGCGAACCCGGGCTACCTCGGCAGCTGCGCAACCGGCGGTGGCAACGGGATCCTCGCCGGCGGCACCAACCCCAACGGCATCGAAGTCGCCGTGGACAACTCCAACATCGGCGGTGTCGGGCCGATCTGCCCGCCGCCCGAAGGCTCGCGTGACCGCGCGACGGGCTCCGAGATCGACGGCGCGTACGCCTATCTCGACTCGACCAACGGCTACCTGTACCTCCTGCTCACCGGCAACGCCGAGTCCAACTACAACAAGCTCGACGTGTTCTTCGACGTCAACGGCAACGCCGAGGGCCAGAACGTCCTCCGCAACGATAACGTCGACATCGACTTCAACGGCCTGAACGCCATGGCCGGCCTCACCTTCGACGCCGATTTCACCGCCGACTACTGGCTCGGCTTCACCAACGGCGACGCGGGCTCGAACATCTTCTCGAACGCCGCGGTCCTCCGGGCCAACGGCCCCGCCCGGAACTTCGGCGGCAACAACCTCGACTACGGCGCGTACAACGGCGGCGCCAAGGCCAACGGCAACGACCCGGTGAACTACGACGGCACCCGCGCCGACATCCAAGACGGGTTCGCTCCGCAGATCTTCTGCGAAGTGGCTCCCCGCACCGCCGGCCTCCCCTACCTCTCTGGCGGCACCAGCCCCAACCCCCAGCCCGACCTCATCCAGGTCACCGTTGACAACAGCAACATCGCCGGCGTTACGAGCTCCACCGCGGATGCCTCAGCGGCCGCGGCGGTCACGACCGGCATCGAGTACCGGATCAGCCTCTCCGAACTCGGCTGGGACGGCGAGTCCTGCATCAAGATCGCCGGCTTCATCAACAACGGAGGCCACAACTTCCTGTCGAACCAGGTCGTCGGCGGCCTCCCCGTTGGCACCAACAACCTCGGCGGCCCCGCCGGCGTGAACTTCGCCAACATCCCTGGCAACCAGTTCATCCAAGTCGGCCCCTGCGGCACCGGCCCGACCTGCGCCTGGCAGGCCGACGGTTGCTACGCCGACTACAACAACGATGGCGGCATCGACGGCGATGACGTGATCGCGTTCTTCGGTGACTGGGACAGCAGCAACGACTGTGCTGACGCGGACGCTAGCGCCGGCGTCGACGGCGACGACGTGATCGCGTTCTTCGCCGCTTGGGACGCGAGCGGCATCGGCTTCCCCGGCTGCGAGTAAGCCGCCCCCCGCGATAGATTCGGCTTCGCGAACCCCCGCCCCTCGGCGGGGGTTTTTACTTCACCGCGTCCAGCCGCACCCGCACCGGCTCCATCCGCACCCGACCGTTCTCGATCACGAAGCCGGCTTTGGTCGGGATCGGCTCCACGGTGAATCCCGCGGCACGCAGTTCCTCGGCCGGGAGCACATTGTTCCGCTGCGTGGTCTGCGCTCGCACGAAGATGACGAACGGGCCACGCGACCGGACCTGGTCCTTGAACTCCTCCAGCGTCCACGACTTCCCGCCAGAGGTCACGTCCCGGATTCGAGTATCACCCACCGACTCGACCCTCGCTCCGACGTAGTAGTCGAGCATCGCGTTCCGCCATTCGTACGCGGCGAACCGCGAAGGATCCTCGCCCGCTTCCAGTAGTTCCGCCACGATCGCGCGAGCGCTCCGCTCCGGGAAGTACCGTTCTCTCGCGATCCCGTACCACAACCCCTGCGCGACCGCGAGCAGAACGATCGCGCACCATACCCCGGTCCGCCACAGCGGCGCCCGCGGCGCGACGCGTGCGGACCCGAGCAGCGTCGCAAAGCCGCACCCACCCAGGATCGCCACGCCCGGCCACAGCGGGGTCAGATAGCGTGCAACGCCCTTCCCGAGCGCCGAGAATGCCGCGAAACCGATCAGCACCCAGGCCAACGCGACGAACCACCCGGCGCCCAGCAGCGGGCGGCGCCGCACGATGAACACGAGGGTCACCATCGCGGCGATCGACCCGAGCCCGACTCCATAGGACATCGCCTCGAGGTTGTTGACCGGCGAATCAGGCACAAGCAGGTTGAGATTGTCCTCCGCCTCTTTGTTGGCCCACGCCGACGCCGCTTCCGGCCCGATCGCCCGACCGACGAGCTTGCCCCACACGAGAACCGCTGCCACACCCGCACCAAGCACCACCACGAGGTGAGTCCGGGTTGCGGCTCGCCAGAGCGCCCCCAGGCGTGCACGATCGGCCAGCGCGGCCCCGACCGCACCGACACCGGCGCCGCACGCGGCAAGGATCGGCCAGCCGAGCGGGTTGTTCAACTGGTCCACGACAACCGGGTCCTTTCCCCGCCGCAGAATCACGGCGGTCAGGATCACCGTCAACGCCGCGGCGACACTCGCGGCTGGCCAGAGCTTTCGGTCGCGAGTGCCCGGGATCTCGTGGGAGAACGCGGCCCACAGCACGATGCCTCCGTACCCCGCGACCGCGATCGCGAGAAGCCCAGGTGGTCCCTTCGTCAGCGCTGTTGCAACACTCGCAAGCGTTGCCAGAAGCAGCCAACCCCAAGCGGTCGGCTGCTTCCCGAAGGGGAAACCCGCGTCAGCGGCGGCGAGTTGATCGGCGCCGTGCCTCAGCCAGGCGAGCACGACCGCGCCCGCCGCCACAACCACGCCGGGAGCGAGCAGCACGTCGAGTTCCCCGATGCGGCTGGACCTCGCGTAGAGCAATCCGGTCGCGAGGAACGCCGCACCGAAGAGCGCGGCATCACGGGCCCAGTCGTTGTCGTTCGCGGCGCCAGCGAACGCGCGCGGACGTGCAGAACGGAGCATCCGACGCGCGAAGAGGTAGAGCGACACGACTCCAAGCCATCCGGCAAGGGCCACGGTGGCCCGAATCTCCCACTCCCCCACTTTCGTGCCGCGAAGCTCGGCGAGCCCCAGTTGAATCCAGTAGAACAGGGGCGGCTTCGCGATGTACGGCTGGTGGTTGATCGTGGGGTAAAGCCAGTTGCCGGCCTCCTGCATCTCGCGGGTGGCCTGCGCGCGCTGCGCCTCCTGCCAGTTCGTGAGTCCGTGCGAGGTCAAACCCAGCCCGTAGGTCACCGCGCACAGCAGCGTCAACACGACCAGATCAACGACAGTCCGCCCGACGTGATCACGTTTCACTTGTCGCTCCCGAACGCCGCACGGACCAATCGTGGGAGCACGTCCCCGGATCGGCCCGCAATCGCGGCGTCAACGGCGCGACTGTTGGCAGTGGCCTCAAGATTCACCTCTGCCGTGAACGCACCTTCGGACGATGCGAGCGATACGAACCCAGCCGCGGGATAGACGACGGCGCTTGTTCCCACGGAGATGAAGACATCGCACGACCGGCTCCGCGTCATCGCCTCGAGCAACACGTCCTCCGGGAGTTGCTCGCCGAACCACACGACATCGGGTCGGAGCAAACCGCGCGGGTGGAACGGGGACTTTGCGGGATAGTGCGGCATCCGCTCCTCCGGTGGGATGAACTTCCGCCCGGTCTCCGTGCAGCGCCACTCGATGATCGACCCGTGGAGTTCGAACACGCGGGTGCTGCCGGCACGCTGGTGGAGCCGATCGACGTTCTGCGTGAACAGCGAGAACTCCCCGCCTCGCGCGACGACCTTTCGTTCCATCTCGGCCAGAGCGAGGTGGCCCGGGTTCGGCTCCGCCGCGAGGCACCCGATGCGGCGCCAGTCGTACCAGCGGGTGACCTTCTCAGGGTCCGCGGCGAAGGCCTCGGGGGTCGCGAGCGTCGCGGGGTCGAACTCGGCCCACAGCGTGCGCATGTCGGGCGGCAGGTCCTCCTTCGTGGCGCCGCGAAACGTCCGTAGGCCGGATTCGGCGGACACTCCTGCTCCGGTCAGCACCACCACACGGCTGGCGGTGGAGAGTCGAGTGGCGAGCATCTGCAGTGCACCATCCATCGTTCACCAGTCCTTTCGCACGAACCTCACGAGGTCCGATTCTGCCGCGACATGCCCAAACGCCAAACTACAGGACCACTCGCACGTCCTCTTCGAGCATCGCACCTGGGCCCCCGCGATCGTCGTTCTGCCGCCGCAGCGTCTTCGGGCCCGGCCGCGACACCGACATCGGCCCGCCCGACCGTGCTTCGTGCGATCGCAAGAACGAGGTTGCGTCTGGCCATTCGAGGAGTGTACCGCGCAAGGGAACGGAGCCCCGCGGGGGGCTCCGTGATGATTCAAACGGCGATCCGTAGCACGAACCGGGCGGGTGCTTGAGGTTACTCGAACTTGCCCTTGATCTGCAGATCGAAGTCGAGGATCGACGCGACGTCCTTCGCGGACTTGTTCTCGAGCCCGCTCAGTCGATTGATGATGTGCTTGGGATCGTCGAACGCGATCGAACCGAGCAGCTCGAACTTGCGGTTGAGCACGTCCTTCAGATTGACCTTGTCGGGGCCGAGGTGGTTGCGTGCGTGGCCGCCCGGGTACATCACGAATCCCGAGTCGTGCGTCTCGCCCTGATCGTCGGTGATGACGATCGAGGTCGGGATGCCGTCGGGGTACTTCGCGTCGTACTCCGCGCCGCCGTGCTCGAAGGTCATCTTCGCCATCAACGAGCGGGTGAGAGGATCGTGGAGCGCCTTCGCATCGAAGTCGCGGGGTCCGAGCATGAGTTCCTTCCAACCCAGCGAGGCCTTCTTGTTCGCGGCGTGAAGTTCGAGAGCCTTGCGGAGCATCGTGCAGACCAGGTACAGCATCGAGTGGTCCGCGGACTGACGGGTTTTGGGGTCACGCTTGGCGGGATCGCCGATGATGCCGAACGCCGGCTCGTACGCCACCACTACCATCTTGCTGATGCAATCGCCGCTCTGGTCGTCGAGCAGTCGAGGGTTCGCGTTCACGAGATTGATCAGCCCCTGCAACGCGCCCGCGGACTGATGCTCGTAGAGACCGAGCTTGAAGTGCATGCCCATCACCGCGAAATCGTCGCCGGTACGGGCCAGGTGAAGATCAAACGGCGACGCGTCCTTCTTCGCGGTGTTGGCGCTCGTCGCTCCGACCTTCTGGAACATCTGACCGGGGCCCTCGAAGATCCGGAAGATCGCCTCGGGGTTGCGGAAAATGTCACGCGGTCCCATGAACCCGGACATGCTCCGCTTGACGCTCAGAATGGCGGCCTCCGTCGAGATCGCGGCCGAAGCCCCCTTGCTGTCGGAGAGCTGCTTGCCCGCGCGGATCGCGCGGAACGGGATGTAGTGCGCGATCACCATGCCGATGGCGGACTCGATCTGCTCCGCGGTTGCACCCATCATGGCGCCGAACGTCGCCGCGCTGCCGATGGCACCGTGCACCACGTGATCGACCTTGTAGCTCTTGAGGCTGAACGCCTCCGCGAGCCGGCCCCGGATCTCGTCGAGGAGGATCATCCCGCGAAGGGCGAACTCGCCGCCCATGCCCCGCATCTGAGCCGCAGCGAGCGCTACCGGGTAGAAGTCGTTGTGGCCGAACTCACCTGCGGTCTGGTTCCGCGAGGGGTTGAAGCCGAAGTTGGTGCCGTTGCTGTCCCACTCGCGAACCGCCGCGGCGTTGGCGACGATGGCCTTCTCGACCTGCACGTCCACCCCCGAGCCGAACACCGTCGCGCCGGCTCGCACCGCGTGCTTCGACCAGGGCGTGCCCTTCATCGAGCCGAAACCGGAGGGCCCCACCGGGTACTGCATCGCTTCCTCCCGCAGAAGGACGGGCGCGTTGGTTCCCATGGCGATGGCTGAGAGCCCGCAGAGGCAGGCGTCGGTATGGAACATGTTGGTCCGCTCACGGACGGACGCCGCCGGCTCGCCGCGCTTTCCCGGCTTGTCCGACATGAAATCGATCGCGTACTGCGCGATCCCGAGAGCTTGGTTGGTGTCGGCGGGGAGCGTGACGAATTCGTTGGCCATGGCTGCCTCAGGGGTTGCGGGTGGGTGCATCCGGACGGGACCGCAACAGTAGGAATCCACTCCCCGGGATCCCACTTCCCCCGGTAGATACGCCGCGAGCCCCGTGCGGGTGTATGCTCTTCGCATGCCGAACTCTTCCCAGCCCGACCCGACCCTCGCCCCCGGCCTCCGCAGCTGGGTGGAGTCTGCGAACGACCCCGCCGGCGAGTTCCCGATCCAAAACCTCCCCTACTGCGTCTTCCACGAGGAGGGCGCTCCGGAGTCGCACCTGGGCGTGCGGATCGGCGACCGGCTGCTCTCGGTTACTGAAGTGAACCACGCGGGGCTCCTCGAGAACCTCGGCTTTGGCGAGGAAGCCTGGGAGGGGCTCCAGGCCGCCTGCGAGATCGCGGCGGCCGACCTGCTGAGCAGCCTCACCCCGCGCGATCGCTCGGCGCTCCGCGCGAGACTCAGCGCGATCCTGGCCGCCGGTTCGGAGCACCGCTCAGCGGTCGAGGACGGGTGCTTTTTCGCCGCGAACAGCGTGGAGTTCGAGCTGCCGGTGACGGTCTCGAACTACACGGACTTCTACGCGTCGATCCACCACGCGACCACGGTGGGGAGCATGTTCCGGCCCGACAACCCGCTGCTGCCGAACTACAAGTGGGTCCCGATCGGATACCACGGCCGCGCGAGCACGGTGGACGTTGCGAGAGCGGCGATCAAACGGCCCAAGGGTCAGACCAAGGCGGACGACGCGGCCGCGCCGTCGTTCGGCCCGTGCGCGATGCTGGATTACGAGCTCGAAGTGGGCTGCGTGATCGCCACCGAGAACAACCAGGGCGACCCCATTCCCGTCGGTGATGCCCACAAGCACGTGCTGGGGTACTGCCTGGTGAACGACTGGTCGGCCCGCGACATGCAGAAGTGGGAGTATCAGCCGCTGGGCCCGTTCCTCGCGAAGAACTTCGCGACGACGGTGTCACCCTACCTGGTGACGCCCGACGCGCTCGAGCCATTCCGCTGCGCCCCCCTCGCCCGCCCCCACGGGGATCCTCAGCCCCTGCCCTACCTGCTCGATGAAGCGGACCAGCGCCGAGGCGCAATCGACATCGAACTCGAAGTCCTCCTCAGCTCGGCCGACATGGTCAAGCGGGGCATGGCCCCGGTGAGCATCAGCAAGAGCAAGGCCTTCCGCGAGCTCTACTGGACGTTCGCGCAGTTGATCGCCCACCACACGAGCAACGGATGCTCGCTCCGCTCGGGCGACCTTCTCGCCAGTGGCACGGTGTCCGGCCAGGAGGCCTCGACACGAGGCTGCCTGCTCGAACTCACCTGGGACGGCCCCGGAAAGCCCCGCAAGCCGATCATGCTGCCCACCGGTGAGAAACGCGTCTTCCTCGCCGACGGCGACACGGTCACCTTCCGCGGCCGTTGCTCGCGCGAGGGTGCGGTCTCCATCGGATTCGGAGAGTGCAACGGAACGATCGCGCTCTAGGCCGGGTCAAGGTCGCGGAACACACCGACAACGGTGGTCTGTGCATGCAGGCAGGATCGCATCTGGTGTTCGGAGCCGATCGGACCGATCTCCGAGGCCCCGAAGCACCCCGCGATCGGGATCGGAAACCGACTCCGCGGATCAATCCGGCGGCCGGCCTTTGCGAGTTCCTCTCCGGCTTCGGGCGGCGAAAGTACGCGTCCAACGGCACCGATCTCGTGCGCGGAAACTCCGTGGAGCGACTCGCCTCTCCCCGCTCCGCTGAACAGAAGCGCACCGCGAGCTTCGCCCCGCATCCGCTGCACTCCGAGCACCATCGACAAATCGCCGATCGCTGCGCCGGGCGTACGAATATGAAACCGGACGGTCTCGCCGACGCCGATCGCTTCCGACGCCGTGATTGCTCCCGCCTCGCGGCTCACGCGCTCGACCCGTCGGATCAGGAAATCGTCGCGACCGTAGTAGGACTTGTGCGGCGCGACCGATCGACCGAGGAAAAGCCCACCGGAAAGAAACCGCCGCCTCGCGTCGTCGAGTGTCTCGATCGCGTCACGCATCGCATCGACCGCGGGCTGGCCGTTGAGCTCCAGAATCTGATCGCCCTGGGCCCTCGTCACCGCGTAAAGCGGGCCGATCCCCTCGCACCCCTGCGCCACCCACGCGTCGAACTGAAAGCTGCCCCCCACCGACGCGGCCACCAGCCCCGAGGTGATCGGCTCATCGTTCGCCACCATCGCGACCCGCGGGCCTCGGGGCGGCGACACGAGCGCCCCCACGATTGGTGCGCGTCGATCACCCGAAACCGTGTCCCACGCGGAGAGTTGATCCTCGAATCCCACGAGATCACTGGTCGCGAACGCGAAGGTCACGCGCCGGTTCTCCTGCGCGAGTAACCCCGCGTCATCGGCGTCCACCGCATCCGCCGCCATCGCGTGCACCGTCAGGTCTTCACCCGCCATGGCAAACGCGGAGAGCGCAAACCCATGCTCCAGGGCGCCACGCCCCGCCATCGCCCCCGCGCCGATCACGCCAAGCACGGATGATGCCCCCGTCCGCTCCCGAAGCCTCGCGCAGATCGTCTGAAACGCCGGCGCGTGCGACGGTGTCGCAAAGGCGAGCAGCAGCGATGGCGAAACGCCTTCCAGCCGCTCCATGCAGATATCCGCGGCATGGTCCGCCGCGGATTCCGGTGTCACATTCGTGGAGCCCCCCGCACCCAGAAGAACACGGGGAGGCCTGGACGGATCGCTCATAGAGCTCGCATTACTTGTTGATGTCCTGCGGCTCGGAGGGCTCGGCCGCCGGGGCTTCCGGCGCGGGACGATCGTCCATCCGCGGTGCGCTCTCGATGCGGTACGGCTGACCGGCGGTGTCGGCTCGCAGCAGCTCCACGCGGATCGGCGTGATCACGTTGAGCTTCAACGAGCGATCGATGTCGGCGTCACCAATCACGCCAACCACCAGCCCGAGCATCCGCTCGAGATCCCATTCCTGGCTGGGCTTGATGTACCCCAGCGTCTTCGGAGCCGAGGTCCCGACGGAGACCACGCGGTACATCAGCGGCAACTGCTTGCCGTCGTACACGGTGCTCGGCTGCAGCTCGCCGATCACGGTGTACACGCGGATCTTGGCGACGTCGGCGAGCGCCTGCGTCGCCGCGGCGTTCGTCGAATCAAGGGCGGCACGGGCTTCTTCCTGGCGGCGAACGGTCTCGCGGAACTCCTGGCGGAGCCGCAGGTACTCCAGACGTCCGGCCAACGCCTGCCGACGACGATCGCTCGTCTCGGTCGCCAGGGCCTTCTCGAACTCGCCCAGCAACTCGTCGACTTCGGAGGTCAGTACAGACTGGGACGCGACCACCCGCAGCTTGGATTCGAGGGACTCCACGAGCGCGGCCTGCTTCTGGAACTCACTCATCCCGTCCGCCGGACGCACCACGGGAACCGGGGTCACGGGCGGCGCATCCGCGGGCTTCACCTCGGGCTGCGCGCCGTCGGTCTTGGGGGCGGGGGTTTCGATCCCGGTGTTCTTCTCGCCCTGATTCAAAGTCGTCGGCGCGGGAACGGGTTCGATCGGCTTGGTGGCATCGCCGGGGCCGGGGGTCGTGACCTGCGGTGCCGTCAGGTCGGTCGGCTTGGCGGCCTCGGACGCGGGCTTCGTGCCGTCGACGACCGGCTTGGGGGCCTCAGGAACGGGAACAGGCGCGGGGACGATCTCGGGGGTCCCGGCATTCGCACGGAACGCGGCCGCCTCGGCATCCGTTGCCGCGCGAAGACCCTTGAGCTGGACAAACATGCGAGCCTGGGACGGGGCGTGCACGCGGTAGGCGACAACCGGGCCGTCGACCGTCTCGCGAACCTCTTCCTTCTTGCGAAGAACAGTGCCCACCGGCAGCGGGGTCTGCAGCAACGGCTGCCACGACGCGCCGAATCCGGCGATCATGTGCGGCGCACGGAGCTTGGTTGCAACGGTCGTCTTGAGCGCATCGCCTTCGACCGCGACCTCCTCCACACGCACGAACACCGTCGCCTCCGGCGGGTACCCCACGCGGGCCCACGTCTCGCTCACTCCGTCCACGAACAGGGTCTGCCCCTTCTTGAGTTCGACCACCTTGTAGTAGTTCGAACTGTCCTTGCAGTGCCCCGGGGCGGTCTCCGTCGCGACCACCATGTACGAGGGCGAGGCATCCTTCACCTGTGCCCATGCCGTTCCAGCTGTCGCCACCAGCGCCAGCGGGGCAGCGAGAATCGTGGAAGCCGTAATCGTGAGTGCGCGGACGATGCTCATCGTAAATCTCCACCGAAAGTCTGCGGGCCCGGCTGCTTTCGCCGTGGGCTCCGCCCGGTCGTTGCTCTTCTTGGTATCTGCGCGGCGGGGCGATGGCGTCCTGCCGAGCCACCCGCGCCGGATGATAGGACACCCCAACCGACACGACACCCCGAGATTGTTGCATCGTTTGGGGTTTTGACGGGAGGGCTTTCTTCGGCTACGTTCCTCTCTGCATGCACCCCGCCCCCACACCCTCCGCCACCCCCGCTCGCCCCAGACCCGGTATGGGGGGGCTCGCCCTCGCACTCGCCGCACTCGCCGGTGGTTGCGCCCAGTCCCCCTTCGGGGACTCCCCGACCGAAGGCCTCCGACGCGCCATCGTCCAGGCCTCCGCCAACGAGTTCGTCGACGCCAACACCCAAAGCGCCCCCGTCGTCACCAAGCGCGACCCCGAAACCGGCCGCAACGACGTCCGCCCCGACATCCTCGCCGAACTCGACCAGATGTCCGGCCCCAAGGCCTGGGAAAAGACAACGCCGCAGCTCGGCGACGACCTCCTCGGGCGCCCCATGCGCACCGTGAAGATCAGCCTCGAACGCGCCGTCCAGACCACCGCCGAACGAAACGTCGCCGTTCAGTTCGCACGACTCGGACCCGGCATCGGTGAAGCCCAGGTCATCTCCGCCGCCGCGGCGTTCGACTGGGTCTTCTCCAGCAACTCCACGTGGAACAGCACGGACGAACCCCGCGTCGCCACGAGCGTGAACAACTCGAGCTTCAACTCGAGCAGCGTGACCTTCCAATCCGTCACCCAGCAGCTCGGCCTCCGCCGCAACACCATCAGCGGCGGCCGCCTCACGTTCCAGCACGAGTACGGCTACACCGACGACCACACCTTCCGCCAACGCAGCCGCCCCAACCCCGCCAACCTCGCGACCTTCACCGTTCAGTTCGATCAGCCCCTCCTCAAGGGCTTCGGCAGCGAGATCACCCAGGCCGAAATCCGCGTCGCCCGCAACGTCGAACGCAACGCCGTCCTCACCCTCAAGCGTGACCTCATCCGCGTCACCACCGACGCCGAGAAAACCTACTGGCAGCTCGTCCAGTCCTACCAGGACTTGCTCATCCTCCAACGCCTCCTTCAGGCCGGCGAAGAGACCGCGTCCGTCGTCCGCAACCGCGTTCAACTCGACGCCAACGACGCGCAGGTCGCCGACTCCGAGGCCCGCGTCCAGCGCCGACGCGCCGACGTCCTTCGAGCCCAGACCCAGCTCCGGCTCCTCAGCGATCGCCTGAAGCAACTCATGAACTCGCCCGACCTCCCCGTCGGCTCCGAGGTCCTCATCATCCCCAGCGATGCCGCCATCGACGCTCCCGTCAAGTTCAGCCTCCGCGAGTCCATCCGCTCCGGCCTCCAGTACCGCCCCGAGATCCAGCAGGCCATCACCGGGATCGACGACGCCTCCATCCGTCAGATGGTCGCCGACAACGGCCGCCTTCCCGATCTCAACCTCCGCCTCCAGGCCCGCACCCAATCTCTCGACAACCTCGCCGGCGACGCCTACGCCGACGTCACCGACTGGGACTTCGTCAGCTACCTCGCCACGCTCGTCTTCGAGTACCCCCTCGGAAACCGTAAGGGCGAAGCCGACTACGTCCGCCGTCGCCTCGAACGCATGCAGACCGTGCTCGCCTACCGGAATCAGGTGCAGACCATCGTCACCGAGGTCAAGTCGGCCCTCGTCCGCGTTCAACTCAACTACCGACTCATCGCCCAAAGCCGCGATTCTCGCCTGAGCGCGACCAACGCCCTCCGCGTCCTGAAGATCGAAAACGAGGTCAAGGGCCGCACCATCGAGCGCCTCGATCTCGAGCTCAACCGCCAGGAAACCGTCGCCTCCGCCGAACGCGAAGAAGTCCAGGCCGTCATCGAGTACAACGTCGCCCTCGCCGATCTCTTCGCCGCGATGGGCACCAGCCTCGAACGCAACAACATCCAGTTCGTCGTCCCCGACGCCGGCACCATCGACCTCGGCCCCGAAGCCCCACTCGGCTGGGAATACAAGGCACCGCCGCAGACCGGCGAACGCCTCCCGCCCTCCGCGGATCCCGCCGCCGCGCCGGATCCGGCTCCAGAAGCCCCCGCCCCTTCCGCCACTCAGGCCGCGCCGGCCCCCGAGTCCACTCCTCCCTCCCCACCCGCGACCCCGCCCGAAAGTACCCCCAAATGATCGCAGGCCCCGAGGACATCGCCGAAGCCGTCGCCCGCCTCCGCTCCGGTCGCCTCGTCGCCTTCCCCACCGAAACCGTCTACGGCCTCGGCGCCGACGCCCTCAATCCCCACGCCGTCCAACGCGTCTTCGAGATCAAGGGCCGCCCCGCCAACAACCCCCTCATCGTCCACGTCAGCGATACCGACATGGCCCGCCCACTCGCCGCCGCCTGGACCGACCGCGCCGAGAAACTCGCGTCCACCTTCTGGCCCGGCCCACTCTCCATCATCCTCCCCAAAGCCCGCCACGTCCCCACCGAGGCCACCGGCGGCAGCGACAACGTCGCCATCCGCTGCCCCGACCACCCCACCGCCCTCGCACTCCTCGAGGCCTTCGGCGGCCCGCTCGTCGGCCCCAGTGCCAACCCCTCCGGCCGCGTCTCCCCCACCACCGCCGCCCACGTCCGCGAGTCCTTCTCCCCCGACGCCGTCTTCGTCCTCGACGGCGGCCCGTGCACCCGGGGTATCGAGTCCACCGTCATCTCCCTCGCCGGTACCCCCCGAATCCTCCGGCCCGGCATCATCAGCGCCGCTCAACTCGCCGAAGTCCTCGGATGCGACGTCATCCCGCACCAGCCCGCGGCAGAAACCTCAACCACCGCCCCGCTCGCCTCGCCCGGTCAGCTCGCGACCCACTACGCACCCCACGCCCCCGCGTGGATCGTCACCGAGCAGACCATCGAGGCCGCCATGCGCGAACTCGCCCCAACCGTCCTCCTCGCGATCACGCCGCGCACCGACTCCCCCGGGTCCGCCGTGCTCCCCATGCCACGCGAGGACCTCACCTACGCCGCAGCGCTCTACCGCACCCTCCGCGAAGCGGACGCGCGGTCACCTCGTGCCATCCTCATCGAGGCACCACCCGGAAACACGGATATCTGGCGCGCCGTCTGGGACCGCCTCTCACGCGCAGCCCGACGCTTCGGTGCCTGAAACTCAACCCATCACGGGCGGCAGGCCCAACGCCTTCCGCAGCGAACCGAGCTGACCCGAGTGCCAGCCGTCGTGCCACGCCGCGCGGTCAATCGCCATCAACCGATCCGACGCAATGCCGTGCGAATCGCCGATGCACGGCAGCATCGCGTCCGCTTCCGACAACTTCTGCCCGGCCGCGACCAACGCCGCAAACGTCCGGTCAAAGTGAGCCCGAACCTCGGCGATCGACGGGTAGTCCGCCGCGTTGGCAGTGGGCTTGGAGCCATAACCAAACAGCTTGCCGTACGACTCCGGCATCGACGACGCACCACCCTCGATCAGCGTCCGGAACCACTCGTACGTGCTGGCCAGGTGCCCCATCGTCCAGATCACATGGTTGTCCGTTGGCGCGGCCTGATAGGTCACCTTATCGGCCGGCCAGCCCTGCGTCAGCTTCTCCGTCGTCGAGTGCACCCACTGAAGATTCGCGATCGCTCGTGCCACCTGTCCCTGCGCCATGGTTCTGCCACTCCTGTGCTGCTGAATGTCCTCGATACCGCCGTCAGGGCGTCTATCCTTGCTTCCCAATCAACCCCCCCACCGGTACGCCCGGGCCGCGGAGTGTACGACGCCTCGCCGCCCCCGGTTCTTTGACGGAGTCCGCAGGTATGTCGAATCACACGTCGATCGCGCTCGCCCCCGGTGACGGCATCGGGCCCGAAATCATGGACGCCACCCTCGAGCTCTTCAAAGCCGCGGGAGTCATGAAGCAGGTCGACTTCCGCCCCGTCGACATGGGTGCTTCCGTCTTCTCCCGCGGGAACTCCCGTGGCATGACGGACGAGGCCATCCGAATCGTCGAGGACTGCGGCATTCTCTTCAAGGGCCCGATGGAGACCCCCAAGGGCAGCGGCGGCAAGTCCATCAACGTCACCGCCCGCAAGCTCTGGAACGCCTACGCCAACTACCGCGCGTTCAAGACCCTCCCCGGCGTCGACACCGTCTACAGCCGCGCCGGAATGTCCATCGATATGTGCATCGTCCGCGAGAACATCGAGGACACCTACGGCGGCGTCGAGCACCGCCTCAGCAACGACATGGTCCAGTGCAAGCGCCTGATCAGCGCTCCCGGCTGCGACGCCGTCCACCGCTTTGCCCTGCAGACCGCCCGCAAGCTCGGCCTCAAGAAGGTCCACTGCGGCCACAAAGCCAACATCATGAAGATGACCGACGGTCTCTTCCTCGAACGCTTCAAGGCCGCTGGCAAGGACTTCTCCGAGATCGAACTCGGCGACGTCATCGTTGACGCCCTCTGCATGAACCTCGTCATCAAGCCCCAGCAGTACCAGATGGTCGTCCTCCCCAACCTCCAGGGCGACATCGTCAGCGACCTCTGCGCCGGCCTCGTTGGCGGCCTCGGCTTTGCCCCCAGCGCCAACATCGGCAACCACATCTCCATCTTCGAAGCCGTCCACGGCACCGCCCCCGACATCGCCGGCAAGGGCATCGCAAACCCCACGAGCCTCATCCTCTCCGGCCTCATGATGCTCCGCCACATCTGCCTCGGCACCGAGGCAGCCCACATCGAGAACGCCCTCCTCGCCACCCTCGAAAGCGGCGACCACACCGGCGACTTCGGCGACAAGTCCAAGCCCGCCCTCGGCACCACCCAGTTCACCCAGGCCATCATCAACCGCCTCGGCTCCACCCCCAAGACCGTCCCCGCCGTCCCCGTTCCCGACGCCGCCACGGTCTGCTACACCCGCCCGCCGCGCCCCACCGGCCAGCAGGTCATCCGTACCTTCAAGAACGTCGTCACCCACGTCGTCGGCTGCGACATCTACCTCGACACCCCCCTCGCCCCCATCTCACTCGCCGAAGAAATGGGCCGCTGCGCCGAAGACACCCCCTTCAAGCTCACCCTCATCAGCAACCGCGGCACCCAGGTCTGGCCCACGGGCAGCGTCTACACCGAGTGCACCGACTACTACCGCGTCCGCTTCGAACTCAAGGACGGCGTGGGGGCCGGCACGTTCGGCCAGTCCCGCTGCGTCGCCCTCATGGACAAGATCGCCGAGAAGTTCACCGTCTGCAGCTACGAACTCCTCCGCATCTTCGACGGCGTCAAGGGGTACAGCCTCGCCCAGGGGCAGTAAGCCCCGGGTCAGCAACTCCTGCGTGTTTGACCCGTCCGATGCTTTGGGCCTCCGTCCCAGAGTTCCGTCACGGAACCCCCTCGCTCGTCTTCCAAACAAGTCTGAGTATGCAACGGGAACCAGCATCTCAGTCGCCGCAACCTCCGAACGGCCCCTCACCCGGTGGCCGAATCTTCGCGACGATCGCGTTCGCAGCCGGAGCCGCCAGTATCGGCATGCCCGCCGCCTTCTACCTCACGGATGAGAAACGCGCAGTTCTTGTTCTTACCCCATTTCTCGCGGCCCTCGGCTCTGTCGTGTTCGCGAGCTTCGCAAAGGGTGGTTCGAAGAGCCTTCGGACTCTGGCGTTCCTGCTCTCCCTGACCGGGATCGTGGTCTCCCTGATCTACCTGCTCTGGGCCTTCCTGACCTCTCTGCGCCTCGGCGGGTGATATGGTTCGGCATGAGCAGCCTCCGCGCTGCCCCTCGTCGAGCCGTCGCTCGAGAAGCTCACCGTCACCAGACCTCCCACCATGCTCACCCTCACCCCCAACGAAGCCCGCGTCCTCGGGACCATGGTCGAAAAGGCTCAGACCGTCCCCGCCTCCTACCCCATCACCCTCAACGCCCTCACCAACGGGTGCAACCAGAAGAACAACCGAACCCCGGTCACCGATCTCGACGAGGACACCGTCTACGCCGCCGTCGACTCCCTCCGACACAAGTCCATCGTCCGTGAGGTCATGCTCTCCGGCAGCCGCGTCCAGAAGTTCCGCCACACCGCACGCGAAGCCCTCAACGTCGGCACCGAAGAACTCGTTCTCCTCGCCGAACTCCTCCTCCGCGGCCCCCAATCCCTCGGCGAACTCCGCGGCCACGCCTCCCGCATGGTCCCCTCCGGCCTCGACTCCCTCGAAGCCGCCCAGGCCTTCCTCGATGGCCTCGCCGCCCGCCCCGAGCCCCTCGTCAAACTCGTGCCCCCGCCCCCGGGTTCCCGCGCCGCCCTCTACGTCCAACTCCTCTCGCCCGACCTCCATCCCATCGTCGCATCCCCAGCCACGACCGCCGCGCCGGCGCCCTCCACCTCCGCCCTCGAGTCACGAGTCGCCGAGCTCGAAACCAAGGTCGCGAACCTCGAAGCCGCGCTCACACGCCTCGCGTTCAAACTCGGCGAATCCGCGCCCTTGTGATCCCCGCGTTCGGTTGCGACCCCCCCACGCCCGTGTACACTGGGCGCATGAAGATCACCCGCGCCCTCCTCGTCGCTGCCGCTCTCACCTCTTCCGCAGCCGCTGAGATCCGCCTCCCGGCACTCGTTGGCGACCACATGGTCCTGCAGCGAAACGCCAACGTACGCCTCTGGGGCTGGGGCCGCCCCGGCGAAGAAGTCACCGTCGACGCCAGTTGGACCGACCAGAACGCCACCACCACCGTCGATCCCAAGGGCCAGTGGCAGGTCGTCATCCCCACGCCGGCCGAGGCCTCCGGCCCCCAGACCATCGTCCTCTCCGGCGACAACAAGATCACCCTCAACGACGTCCTCCTCGGTGAGGTCTGGGTCTGCAGCGGCCAGTCCAACATGCAGTGGGCCCTCCGCGGCATCGGCCCCGGCCGCGAAGGTGTCCCCAGCGCCGACACCGAAGTCGCCAACGCCACCAACCCCCAACTCCGACTCTTCACGGTGAACCGAGAGTTCACCGTTCACCCACGCACCGACTGCAAGGGCCGCTGGGAAGCCTGCACCCCCGCCACCGCCGCCGACTTCAGCGCCGTCGGCTACTTCTTCGGCCGCGAACTCGCCAAGACTCTCAACTGCCCCGTCGGCCTCATCAGCTCCAACTGGGGCGGCACGCCCGCCGAAGCCTGGACCAGCGCAGACTCCCTCAAGGCCTTCCCCGAGTTCGCCCCTCAACTCCAGTACCTGAACTCCATCGGCGACCCCAACCTCCGCGGCAAGACCACCGAAGCCGCGCTCACCGGCTGGTGGGCCGGCCTCGACAGCGTCCCCGGCGAAAAGGGCCCCGCGGGAGACCGCTGGAGCCATTCCGCGTTCGATGACTCGTCCTGGTCCACCAAGTCCCTCCCCGGCCCCCTCGGAGGCGCGGACGGCCTCGACCGGTTCGATGGCATCGTCTACTACCGCAAGACCATCACCCTCCCCGACGGCTGGCAGGGCAAGGCCGCCACGCTCGAACTCGGACCCATCGATGACCGCGACGAGGCCTTCGTCAACGGTGTGCTCGTCGGTGGCATGCGCGAAGACGGCCGCTGGGGCGTCGCCCGCAAGTACCCGGTCCCCGCCGATGCCCTCAAGTCCGGCCAGTGCACCATCGGCATCCGCGTCCTCGACACCGGCGGCCTCGGCGGCGTCAACGGCAAGCCCGAGCAGATGCTCCTCCGCAGCAGCGACCCCGCCCTCAAGCCCATCGCGCTGAGCGGCGATTGGAAGTCCCTCGTCGGCCCCGCCAAGTCCATGCTCCCCCCGATGCCCGACGCCATCACCCTCGGCCCCAGCATGCCCACAGTTCTCTTCAACGGGCTCATCGCCCCCGTCACGCCCACCGTGATCCGTGGCAGCATCTGGTACCAGGGCGAATCCAACGTCGGCCGCGCCGCCCAGTACGAACGCCTCTTCCCCGCCATGATCGCCGATTGGCGAAAGGCCTTCGACTGCGGTGACTTCCCCTTCTACTTCGTGCAGATCGCTCCGTTCAACTACGACGGCTCAGACGCTTCCGCATTCCTCCGCGAAGCCCAGCTCAAGTCCCTCGGCGTCCCCAACACCGGCATGGTCTGCACCATGGACCTCGGCAACGCCCGCGACATCCACCCGGACAACAAGCAGGAAGTCGGCCGCCGCCTAGCGGCACACGCCCTCGCGACCACGTACGGCAAGACCGACATTGCCTTTGCTGGTCCGATGCCCGACGGCCACGTCGCCAACGGCAAGTCCATCCGCGTCGTCTTCACCCACACCTTCGGTGGCCTCGTCGCAAAGGGCGATCTCACCGGCTTCCAGATCGCCGGAGCCGATCGCGTCTTCTTCCCCGCCAAGGTCGAGATCGACGGCGAGAGCATCGTCCTCACCAGCGAGAAAGTCCCCAGCCCCGTCGCCGCCCGCTACGGCTGGGAGGCCTCTCCCACCCCCACCCTCTTCAACGGCGCCGGGTTCCCCGCCACCAGCTTCCGCACCGACGATTGGAACGACAAACTCCCCGCCGCCCGCGATCTGGGCAAGACCTCTCACCTCACCGACGACCCGGCCTTCAAGCCCATCTTCAACGGCAAGGACCTCGCCGGTTGGATCAACGTCAACACCGGGCCCTCCACCTGGGCCGTTCGCGATGGTGTTATCGCCTGCTCCGGACACCCAACGGGCGTCATCCGCACCGACCGCCAGTACGAGAACTTCGTGCTTGAAATGGAATGGCGCCACCTCGTTCCAGGCGGCAACGCTGGCCTCTTCGTCTGGTCCGATCCCATCTGCGCCAAGGGCCAGCCCTTCACCCGCTCCCTCGAAGTCCAGGTGATGGACGGCCAGGAAGGCGACTGGTACACCAGCGACGGCGACATCTTCCCCATCCACGGCGCAACCATGAAGCCCGAAAACGGCCGGGGTAACGGCAACCGCGCCTTCCCCACCGAGAAGCGCATGAACCCCGCGCCCAAGTGGAACCACTACCGCGTCGAGTGCATCAACGGTGAGATCTCCCTCGCCGTCAACGGCAAGGTCGTCACCCGCGGCAAGAACGCCTCCCCGCGCAAGGGCTTCATCTGCCTCGAATCCGAAGGCTCACCCTGCGAGTTCCGCAACATCAAGCTCAAGGAACTCCCCGGCTCCCCCTCGCTCTCGCCGTCGGACGTCGCGATGGAAGACCAGGGCTTCGTCTCCCTCTTCAACGGCGAGAACTTCGACGGCTGGAAGTTCGGCAAGGCCCACGAAGGCCACTGGACCATCGACGACTGGACGCTCAACTTCGACGGCCAGGGCGATCACCTGTGGACCACCGACTCGTACAAGGACTTCGTTCTCATCTGCGACTGGCGCTGGACCAGCCCGCCCGTCGAAACCGAGCGCCCCGTCCTGCTCCCCTCCGGCGAACAGGCCAAGAACGACGACGGTTCACCCAAGACCGTCAAGGTCATGGACGCCGGCGACAGCGGTATCTACCTCCGAGGCAACGACAAGAGCCAGGTCAACATCTGGTGCTGGCCCTCCGGCTCGGGCGAGGTCTACGGCTACCGCACCGACGGCAAGATGCCCGCCGAAGTCCGCGCGGGCGTCACCCCTTCGGTGAACGCCGACGCCAAGATCGGCGAGTGGAACCGCTTCATCATCACGATGAAGGGCGACCGGCTCACCGTCGAACTCAACGGCAAGACCGTCATCAACAACACCCAACTCCCCGGCGTGCCCGCCGAAGGCCCCCTCGCGCTTCAGATGCACGGCGGCTCGCTCCAGTTCGCGAACGTGTACATCAAGGAGCTGAAGTAATCGAGTGCTCGCCGCCATGGCCTGCGGCGCGACCTGGAATCAACGCACAAGCCACGACCACTATTCATCCACGAGTCCCGGCATTCCGCCGAATGCCCCTCACTCCGCCTTCTTCTCCCCCATCTTCTTCATCATCTCGCGGATCTGCTTCGCCTGCGCCTTCCCGCCCTTGACCTTCGTGAGGTCCACGTCCATCGCCGTGAACCAGCGATCGGAGTCGAAGGTGTAGCCGAAGTCCTTCACCAGGCGGTCCTCCATGTGCGGGAGGTGCCCCGCGCCGTAGAACAGCGCGACGCTCTTGACGCCCGGCTCATTCTCGAGCAACTTCTTGAGATCCGCCAGCACCACCTCGTTCCGGTCGACCAAGATCACCTTCGTCATCTTCTGCATCTGCTCCGGCTGCGATTCCATCAGCCGATCGGCGTTCGCCAGCGTCTCAACCATCATCAGCTTCACCATCGCCGACATCGCCGGGTCGCGCTCGATGAACCCCATGAGCAGCCCCATCACCGCGCCGCCGAACCCACTTCCGTCCAACATCCCAAAGAGCGCGTCCGCCGAGACGCCCTCCTCCTTCAGCTTCTGCTGGACCTCATCCACCGTCATGTCGCTGTTGCGCCATCCTTCACGGGTGTAGTCGATGACCGCGAGCTGGAACTCCAGCCCCAGGGCCCTCGCCAGCTTCGGCTGAATCCCCTCGGCCTTCGACGACCGCTCCGCCTTGGTCAACTTCTCCTGCTGCGAGAACCGCAGGTCCGCCGCGCTCCCCTCGCCCCCCTCGCGTCCATCGCTGCCCCGGCTGATGAAGTCGATCTCCTCACCCGCCCACAGCTCCTTCGTCCCCTCGAGGATCCGCGTCTGTGAACGCTCGAGCAGAATCTCCCGCCCCCACGCGTCCACACGCGAACCCGCAAGAATCCGCGCGGCAGTCCCCTTCTGCGCCGCGATCAACGCGTCCACGCTCTCGGGGTACTTCCCCTCGCTGCCCTTGTGCCGTTCAAAGAAAACCGCGAGCATCCGAATGCGGGACTTCGTCAGCTTCGCTTTCGCGGCATCGTCCGCATCCCCATCCTCAGCCGCCGCGCCCATACCCGCCGGCTTCACGCCCTCAAACAGCACGACCTCCTGCTCGTTCAGGAACTTCTGCAACTCCGCGTAGTACGCCGCGTCCCCGATGTGCACAACACCGACGAGATGCAGCACCGGCCCCGACCCGCTGGGCTTCAGCGTGCGCACGGAAACTTCGAGCCTGCTGCGATCCCCGCTCTCCTCCGCGCCGACCCGCACGTATTTCTGTGCTTCAACCTGCGCCAAAGCCTGGCCCGAAAGCCCGGCCAGCACAGTCGCCAAAACAAATCCCAGGCCCTTCCGAACAACCGATGACATTCCGCTCATGCGCTCTCCGTGCTGCCCCCAAGGCTGGTACGCCCCGGCGGCCAAGATCGTTTCACGCGAATCCCAGATGCAACATATACAGAACCCAGACTTTCCCACGGACGAACCCTCGCTGAACGAGGCCAGCCACCGACTCCACGAGGCCCCTCAGGGCCTCGAACGCCCGCTTCTCGTCATCGGCGGCTACCGCTCCCCCCAGGTTCTGATCGCTCCCATCGCAACCCGCCTCCGCTCCCTCCTGAAGCCGCAGCCCTCTCAGTTCCTCGCCGTGACCGTCCCCCTGGCAACCAGCATCGCCGGGGCCGCCCGCACCGTCTCCCTCGCGCTCACCGCCGCGGGACGCCAGAACGACACCTTCGACGTCATCGGGTTCTCGATGGGCGGGCTCGTGGCACGAGCAATGGCCGCCGGCATGATCCCCGGCATCGAGCCGCTCCGCATCGCCCGACTCTTCACCCTCGCCACGCCGCACCGCGGAGCCGTCGTCGCCAAAGTCGTCGCGCCCGACTCCGCCGCCATCGACATGATGCCCGGCTCACCCTTCCTCCGATCGCTCGACGACGCCCTGCCCCGCCGCACCTACGACCTCCACTGCTACTCCTACCTCCGGGACTGGTGGGTCGGTACGCACAACACCGCGCCGGAGGGCTTCGGCCTCCACTGGGTCGACCCCGCCGGCCTCGCCTCGCGCATGCTCGCGCACTTCACCATCTGCCGGTCCAGACCGGTAGCGCTCGACGTGGCCCTCAAACTCAAGGGCCTGAAAACGCTCTCCGTTCGTGCAACCGAGCCGCCACGCGTCGGGCCCTTTACGCGCTCGCTCTGAGCCGCGGCCTCGGCCTGGCGACCATCGCCGGCATCGTCACCGTCGGCAGCGATCCCGCTGCGCCCGGCACCTCGATGTCATTCCAAATCACGCGACACGCCTGCTGAAGTTCCGTCCGCGAGAACGCGGAGCTCCGCATCAGCACCGCTCGCTCCATCGCCCCACGACTCAGCGCGAGCGCCGCCGGTGAGACTTCCATCTCGGCCGCGAGCTTCTCGATGAGCACCCGCCGACTGCCGGTAAGCCCCAACCCCGCGCACAGCTCGCCCCACGCCGCCGACGCGGGTGCCGCCTTCTGCCGCGCGATCCGCTTCGCAACGATCGCAGTCACCGCCAGGATCACCGCCGCACCCGAGAACGCGATGATGATCGGCCAAGGGACCTGCGAAACCGACGATTGAACCACCGAGTCGTCGGTGACGATCTTGACCGGCTCAACCACCTGAGCAAGAAGCCCCATCATGCCGCTTCCTCCCACGCGCTCCGCGGCGTCGTCGTTCCCCGCTCGTGCTGCGCCGGTGCCCACAGGGCCTCACGCTCCCCCCGCAACTGCTCGGACAACGCGTACGCCCGATCGCGAACCCGAGGCTCGCTGTCTCCCGCCGCCACACCCTCGATCTGTCCCACGAGTTCGTCCCATCGCGCCGCACCGATCCTGGCGCTCGCGCCCGGCAGCACGCGCGACGCGAGCCACGCCGCCGCCAGCCGCGACATCGTGTCGCGATCCCCGAGCATCGATCGGAACCGCTCCCACGCCACGTCCGCGTCGGGGCCCTGCAGGATCCACGCACGAAGCAGATTCGCACGCACCCGATGGTGCGGGTCCGACTTGTGCTCGATCAACATCCCAAACCGATCGCCTGTCGCCTGCGCACGCGCCATCTGCTTCGCCGCCGCCTCCACCGCGTTCGCACGCACCCGCGGCTCCGTGCTCCCCAGCGCCGCCTCGATCGCCGGCCACGCGTGCTGCGCCGGCGCATCCGACAACGCCGCGATGCAGGTCGCCGCCAACCTCGCATCCTCCGCCTGATCCTTGAAGCGTCGACCGATCGCAGGCGCCAACTCTCGCGTCAAGCCGGCCCGCCGCACGTGCTCGATGATCTGCATCGCCCGCTGCGGCTCCGCCCGCTCAACCAGCTCACCCAGCGCCGCTTGCAGCGAAACCCGCCCCGCCTGCGCCATCGCCGCAACCGCCAGCCGGCTGTGCAACTCGCTCCGGGCCAGATCCTGCATCGCCCACGCACTCACCGTCGCTCGCGCCGACCGCGCCAACGCACCCGCACGATGCACCCCCGCCAGATCCGCATCCGTGACCCGCGCATGCCGGGGCAGCGGCTCCCCCACCGCCGAGCCACGCAGCACCGCACGTCGCGCAACACGCTCATCCGGGTCGAAGGCAAAATCGGCCACCCCCGCCATCGGTGCCGCGTCCGCCGCGACCACGCGCACCCGAACATCCCGATCCCCCAACGCAACCCCACACAGCTCCGCACGATCCGCGGCAGTCGCCGACAGTTCCCCCGCCAAGTGCATCGCACCCACGCGAGCCCCAACCGACAGCCGCGCAAACGCCCCCGCCCGCGGGAGTATCCGATCCGACGAACCCGACACTAGCGGCCCCGCCGCCTTCGCCCGCCGCGGATTCAACCCAAGGTGCCAGTCCTCAAGGAGCAACTCATGGTCCGCGACAGTCTCGACCCGCGCGATCCGAATCCGGCACGCCGGCGCCCACCGCTCGTCCTTGAGCAACTCCCACGCCCGCAACCGAAACACCCCCGGGCTCCCCGTCCGCATCGCACCCCTGGAAGCCCCCGCCCCCAAACTCGCCTCCCGCTCCAGCCACGCCGCGATCGCCGCCCCGCGCCGGACCGTTCGCCGGTCCGCGAGCAGCAAGGCCGCGAGTACGGGCCCAAGTCGCCGATGAACCCCAAACCCCGCGGCGGCCTTCGCAACCGCCTGCTCAAGTGCATCCCCCCCACCTCCACCTTCAGCGGCAGCAGCGGCGAGGCCCAGCAGTGCCAACTCAGCCTCCCGGGCAACCTCTGGGTTCGGATCGACCAACAACCCGGCCAAGCTATCGACACCCACCCCAAGCCCGCTGCTTCGGACGAAGACGGCGGCGGATCGGCGGGCGACAGGATCGTCGCTGGTGAGCGCGGCGGCGACCGGGTCTTCCCAGTTACCGGACCCAAGCGTCATCGCGACCTTGCGGATCTCGTCGGTCAGCAGTGCCCAACGACCGACCAGCGCGGCACGGGCGAGCTCTGGAGCGGCGGGCCCCTCGGCGGTGAGCCCGAGCAATCCCCTGAATCTCATCAGCAAAGGAACCTTCGCGGGTCCTGAATCGAACGGGTTGGGCAGCGCCAGCTCAAGCAGAGCGGCGGCCAGCACATCGCGTTCGGAAGGCAGCGCGTGGGGCAGCGCTTCTTGGAGCGCGGCAACCTGCAGCCGGGGCGCGAGACGACGAAGGACTCGAAGCGAAGGGCAGGCTTGACCAGGGTGGTCGAGGCCCAGAGCGGCGTCGGCACGCGAGGGAAAATCCTGCGCGGGTCGTTCGGTGCTTCTCTGGGGTGTTCTATTCATTGTGGGAGGAAAAGCTGTCAATCATACATATTGGGTATTGCAACTATCCCCCCCGCCGGGCAATACTCTGTTCCTCACGGTCGAGGGTCGGGGGATCAGAACTTCCCTAGCATCGGCCGGATGTGCCGGAACTGTTGAGAGTCCAGGGAGTTGAATGCTGCGGGGAGCGGACCCCGGACGGAAACTCGGGACTTTCGCAGTGCCCATGGATTGGGCGAATTGACAAGGATCGCCATGAACACGCCGACACGCGGCAACTCGTTGCAGACGTATCAGGTCGTTTTCTATGAACGCGCCCTCCACCCCGAGCTCTTTCAGTTGAAGGGCCGGCGGGTGGTTCGGCATGGGAAGTACGAGCTCGAAGCGTGGGTCATGCCCGGGCAGCATGTCCTGCGGTTTGAGTGTGGTCCGGTCTGTGCGTGCGAGCTTCTGACCGATCAGGAGCGGAATCTCCCCTCGACGGGGGTGGTCGCGGCCTTCCTGTGCGCGGGTGAGCGGGACTTCGAGCACCGGCTGCGGGGGGCGACGTACATGTCGACCGTGCAGACCGAGACGCTCTCGGAGAACCTGTACGCCAACACCTTCGACGAGATGGTGCAGTTCTCGAGGGAGAATCAGGCCCTGTCGCACTTCTGGAACGACGAATCGGGGCGGTGCGCGAGCATCATCGATATCCAGCGGTACCAGGATCAGGTCCACGCCCAGGCATACCACCTTCTGGCGTCCCAGGGGCTGGTTGTCCGGACCCAGAGCATCTTCGAGCACGCCTGAGCGCGGCCCGGGCGTTGGTTCGGGGCGAGGGTTTGCCGCGCCTACGGTTTGTTCCATGACGGCCCTTTGTGGTCCATCCCTGCTGATTCGAATTACCCGGCCCCGCTGACGCGAGGGGACGGGAGTTCTCCTTGAGGCGGCGGGGCGGGCGGTTCCCGGGTTCTGAGCCCGGCGTGCGACGGCGGCCGAATCGATCACATACCATCGACCCTTCAACCGGCAGCGGGACCCGCTGGCGGCATTTCTGTGAGCAATGACATGAGCAGCGACACCCCCACTTCGGGCCAGCAGCCCGGCTCGACTCCCCCGGCGACCAAGGCTTCCGGCGAGGAGAAGAGCCGGTACAAGGCCACCCTGAACCTTCCGCAGACGAGCTTCGCCATGAAGGCGAACCTCGTGCAGACGGAGCCGGCGACCATCAAGCGGTGGCAGAAGCTCGGGGTGTACGAGAAGGTCCGCGGTGCTCGCGCCGGGAAGCCGCGCTTTGTGTTCCACGACGGTCCTCCGTACGCGAACGGCTCGATCCACCTTGGGCACCTGATGAACAAGGTGCTGAAGGACATCGTGGTTCGGTCGAAGACGATGCAGGGGATGGACTGCCCGTACGTGCCGGGGTGGGACTGCCACGGATTGCCCATCGAGCACAAGGTGATGCTTGAACTGGTGGAGAACAAGAAGGCGGAGAAGCTGGCGACGCTGGACGAGTGGACGCGGAAGAAGGCCGTCCGGTCGGAGTGCCAGAAGTACGCGGAGAAGTTCCACAAGCTGCACACGCAGCAGATGACCCGCCTGCTCACGCTCGCCGACTACGAGAACCCGTACCTCACGATGAAGCCGGAGTTCGAGGCGGCGACCCTGGAAGTCCTCGCGACACTGCTCGAACGGGGCCTGGTGTACCGCGCGCTCAAGCCGGTGCACTGGTCGGTTGCGAACGAGACTGCGCTGGCAGACGCCGAGCTCGAGTATTACGACCGTGAGGACCTCTCGGTGTACGTGGACTTCGAGGCGGCCGATGCCGAGAAGGTGTACGACGCCTTCGACCTGCCCCAGCACAGCGACGACGACGATGATGAACCGGGCGAGGATGGCCTTCCTCCCGCGGGTGTTCGCCCGCACGCGCGCCCGACGTTCATGATCTGGACGACCACGCCGTGGACGCTCCCGGCGAACCTTGCGATCGCGGTGAATCCCGAGTTCCAGTATTCACTGGTCCACGTCGACGGCAACCTGTCCGTCATGGCGACCAACGCGATCGAGCGCGTGACGAAGAAGGCCAAGAGCGAGACCGTAAAGGTCATCGCGACGACCACCGGCGCTCGGCTTGTGGGGCTTCGCTACCGGCACCCGTTTGTGGATCTTGCGAAGTCGCAGGGTGCCGCGGCGTTGCCGGGGGCAGACCTTTCGAAGGTCTTCTCGGTGGTCGGAGCGGAGTACGTGACGCTCGAGGACGGCACGGGCCTGGTGCACACCGCGCCCGGCCACGGTACGGAGGACTACCAGACGGGGCTCCGCGAAGGGCTGCCGATCTACTGCCCGGTGCGGGCAGACGGGACCTACGACAGCACGGTGCCTGAGTTCCTGCGTTCGGCCGAGAAGAAGGTGACGATCTGGGATGCGAACGAGACGGTCGCGAACACGCTGCGCAACAGTGGGCATCTGTTCTTCGACCACCGCTTCACGCACTCCTACCCGCACGACTGGCGCAGCAAGACGCCGGTGATCTTCCGCTGCACGGAGCAGTGGTTTGTGGGCGTGGACCGCGAGTACTCGGTGGACGGGGATGGGCCGTCGTCCATGCGGGCTCGCGCGCTGCACACGACGCAAGACGGTGCCGCGGCGGGTGACAAGGCGGTTTCGTTTGTTCCGGACTGGGGCCGGAACCGGATGCGCGGCATGCTCGAATCACGACCGGACTGGTGCATCTCGCGTCAGCGCGCGTGGGGGCTGCCGATCCCGTCGTTTGTCTCCCGCGATCCCAAGACGGGCCACGACGTGAGCGTGATGACGGCACAAACGGTGCGGGCCGTTGCTTCGGTGATGCGGGAGAAGGGGTCGGACTGTTGGTTCACCTCGCCCGCCTCGGCGCTGCTGGCCGCGTACGACCCTTCGACCGATCCGGATCCGCAGGCGAAGCTGCTGGCGGAGGCGAAGTCGAACGGGACGCTCGACGTGAAGTGGCAGCGCGGCGTTGACATTCTGGACGTGTGGTTCGAGTCGGGATCCTCGTGGAACGCGGTGATGCGTCAGCGAGGCTTGGGCTACCCGGTGGACCTGTACCTCGAAGGATCGGATCAGCACCGCGGGTGGTTCCAGCTTTCGTTGCTGCCCGCGCTGGGCGTGACCGGGCGTCCCCCGTTCCGCACGCTCCTCACGCACGGCTTCATGGTGGCGAAGGACGGCACGAAGCTGAGCAAGAGCAAGGGCGACACGGTCGAAGGTCTGTTCGCGGACTACGGCGTGGACGTGCTGCGCTGGTGGGTCTTCTCGCTGGCGTTCGAGAACGACGTCAAGGTCGATCGGGAGTTCTTCGACGAGGCGGGCGAGAGCTACCGGAAGATCCGCAACACGCTGCGTTTCATGCTGAGCAATCTCGCGGACTTCCAGCCGCAGAGCAACCGGGTGAAGACAGCGGATCTGCCCGCCACCGGGATCGACGCCTGGGTGCTCGCGGAGTTCGACAAGCTCAGCGCCGAGGTAACGGACTGCTTCAACCGCTACGCGTTCCGTCAGGGAAATCAGGCGATCTACAACTTCTGCAACGACACGCTGAGCAGCGTGTACCTCGCGGCGGTAAAGGATCGTCTCTACTGCGACGCCAAGGACTCCGCCCGCCGCCGCCGGACGCAGACCGTCCTCTGGGACCTGACCGATGGGCTCTGCCGTCTGCTGGCCCCTGTGCTCTGCCACACGGCCGATGAGGCCTTCCGCTCGCTGCATCGCTGCGGCGAGAACGACGAACTCTGCGTGCACCTGAGCGAGTTCATCACCACGGGCGGCAAGTCGGGCTTCGGCGCGAACGCCGATGCCGGCTGGGCTGCCGTGCTGGTGTTCCGCGATGCGGCTCAGCAGAAGCTCGAACGAGCCAAGAGCGAGATGGGCGTCGACAACCCGCTCGACGCCGGGGTCGTTGCCCCCGCGGGCGATGGCACCCTCGCCCGGTTCGATCCGACGGACCTCGCCGACATGCTGGGCGTCAGCGAAGTCCGCGTGGATTCCGCGGCGACAGAGATCAAGGTGGTCGACCTGCGTGGCCGCGACCGGTGCGATCGCTCGTGGCGGCGCGACGGCACGGTCAAGCAGAGGTCGGACGGCGGCATGCTGTCCGATCGCGATGCCGCGGCGGTCGGCGTGCAGTAACTCGCCAAAGGGCGTGAACCAAGCCCGACCGGCGGCCCCTTCATGATCGACGAAAGGACTCGGACCCGACGATGTACATCCTGCTCCTGCCGCTGAAATACCTGACCAGCAAGATCATGCCGCTCCTGGCGGCGGTGGCTGTGCTTTTGTGCACGATGACCGTGCTGACGGTGTGGTCGGTGATGGGCGGATTCCTGGACATGCTGATCGGGTCGGGCCGCACGATGACCGGGGACGTGGTGGTAGCCTGGCCGAACTCCGGGTTCCCGCACTACGAGGATCTGATCGAGCGGCTCGAGAAGGATCCGGAGGTCGAGGCCGCGGCACCGATGATCGAGTCCTACGGGATGTTGGGCCTGCCAACAGGACGTCCGGAGACAGTGCAGATCCGGGGCGTGGATGGCGAGTCTTTCGCACGCGTTACTGGATTCGCGGACATCCTGTGGTGGCGTCCGATCGACAAGCCGCTGCCCAAGGACACCGAGGGCGACGACCTGCGGCTGCGGAAGCTCCGCACGCTGACCTGGGAGCAGGTGTATCAGAACGGACTTAGCCTCTCGCGCCTGAACCCCAAGACCGGCGAGTCGGAGGGTGGCGCGGTGCTGGGCATCGCGGTGAGCGGGATCAACTCGCGCCGGGCGTCGGGTGTGTTTGAGCCCTCGGTGATCTTCCGGAATCGGTCGGACGGCACCTTCGATTCGTCGTACGACTTCATGCCGGTCAACGGGACCGTGACCCTCACGCTGCTGCCGCTGGATGATTCCGGCAAGCCGACCGACACGGCATCACGGATCATTCCGGTTGCCAACGAGTACCACTCGGGCCAGTTCGAGCTCGACGACAAAGTCTCGCTCGTGCGCCTCGACGTCGTTCAGAAGATGCTCAAGATGGACGAATCGCCGCGGGTTGAGGACGACCCCTCATCGCCCGACGGCTTCCGCATCGTCGGCGTGAACCCGGCGAAGGTCACGCACGTTTTGGTCCGGGGCAAGGGCGACTACTCCAAGCTCGGCGCGTCGGGGCCGCTCGCCGCCCGTGTGCGGATGGCGTACGCCGAGTTCGCCGCGGCACATCCGGGTGAGGTTCCACACAGTGAGGACATCCGGATCCTGACGTGGGAGGATCTCAACAGCACGATGATCGGCGCGGTTCAGAAGGAAACGTCGCTGGTGCTCTTCCTCTTCTCGATGGTCTCGCTCGTCTCGGTCATCCTCGTGCTCTCGATCTTCTGGGCGATGATCAGCGAGAAGACCCGCGACATCGGCATCCTTCGGGCGATCGGCGCTAGCAGGTCCGGGGTCGCGTGGGTGTGGCTGGGGTACGGCCTCACGATCGGCATCACGGGCAGCATTCTCGGCCTCGCGGGCGCGTTCGCGATCGTCCGCAACATCAACCCCATCCACGAGTGGCTTGGGGAAGCGATGGGCATCGTGATCTGGGACCCGCGGATCTACTACTTCACGAACATCCCCAGCAATGTTGAAACGTCGCACGCCGTCATCGTCGGGATCGGTGGCGTGCTCTCCTGCTTCGTCGGCGCGATCATCCCGGCCGTGCGTGCCGCGGCGATGCACCCGGTGAGGGCGTTGCGGTTCGAGTAACACACTATGGCGATGGTCGAAGTCCGCAATCTGAAGAAGACCTACAAACTCGGCAGGGTCGGCGTGCCCGTCCTGCGCGGAGTGAACTTCGAGTGCGCCGAGGGGGAATGCGTCGCGATTCTCGGGGCCTCCGGCTCCGGCAAGTCGACGCTTCTGCACCTGATCGGCGGTCTTGATCGCCCGGACAAGGACGGCGGCTCGATCGTGGTCGAGGGCAAGGACCTCACCCGCATGTCCGCGGGCGCGATGGACGACTACCGCTCGGGCCGGGTTGGTTTCGTCTTCCAGTTCTACCACCTGCTCCCCGAACTCACCGTGCTCGAGAACGTGCTGATCGCCCCGATGGTTCATCAGGGCCTGGGGTACACGGGCGCACGCCACGAGATCCGCAAGCGTGCGCTGGCCACGCTCGAGACCCTCGGGCTGGGGCACCGTCTCCGTCATAAGCCGGCGGAACTCAGCGGCGGCGAGCGCCAGCGGGTGGCCATCGGCCGCGCCCTCATCAATCAGCCCCGCCTCTTCCTTGCGGACGAACCGACCGGGAACCTGGATCGTGAAACCGGTCAGAAGATCCTCGACGCGATCATGGAGTTCCGGCGGCAATCCTTGCAAACCATGATCATCGTGACCCACGACGACGCGACCGCCGCCCGCGCGGACCGGGTCGTCCGCATCCGCGACGGCGTTCTGGAGTCGTAAGGGCACACGACCGTCCTCCCCATAGAATCCCCTGCCACCCCCCGCGAAGCGGGTTCGAGCCCGGTATGATCCGCGATAACGCTCATGACCAGCACCCCCACACACTCCCTTCCTCTCGATGAGAAACCCGGCCGCACGCTTCAGTTGCGCGGCAAGGCGGGGGTCGACGTTCCCGTGCGGGTGACGGAGCGTGGGCAAGGCGAAGACGTCGTCTTCCTCCACGGGCTCGTGGGCTTGAATGACCACTGGGAACTCGTGATCGAGCGCATCGCGGATCGGGCCCGTTCGACGGCGCTCGAAGTGCCGCTGCTGAATCTCACGGGCGACGACTGCTCGATCCACGGGGTGACGACGCTGACGGCGGAGTTTCTGTCGAGTCAACTGAGGCGCCCGGCGGTGTTGGTCGGCAACTCGTTCGGTGGGCACGTCGCGCTGAAGATCGCGCTGGAGCACCCCCACCTCTGCCGCGGACTGGTGCTGGCGGGGGCGAGCGGGTTGATCGAGAAGTCGATGGTTTCCGAGGTTCAGCTGCGGCCGACGCGTCCCTGGCTCGAGAAGAAGATCGGGGAGTTGTTCCACGATCGTTCGAAGATGAACCAGGCGGACGTGGATCGCGCGTACGCGGAGTTGAACGATCGTCGGCGTGCGCACGCGATGGTGAAGCTGTCGCGGTCTGCGCGTCGGAACCACCTGGGTGACGAGATTCATCGGATCAACGTGCCGACGCTGGTGATCTGGGGGCGGCAGGACATCGTGACGCCGCCGGAAGCGGCGGACGAGTTTGCATCGAAGATCAGGGGCGCGAAGCTGGTGTGGTTCGACCGGTGCGGCCACGCTCCGATGATCGAGAGCCCCGCGGAGTTCGCGGACGCCCTGAGCCATTTCGTCTCGGGCATTGGCTCCGGTGGAAGGTGAGGCCCGTCACGGGGTCTTGAAGCTATGGCGAGCGTTCTGACTTCTCTGGTCGGTTTGGGGCTGCGGACGTACCTCGCGGGACGCATCCGGTTGCTGAGCGATACGCGGCACTGGCAGCGCAACAGCGCGGGCATCCAGGTTTCGCAGTTGCGTCAGTTGCTGAAAAGAGCGAGCGCAACGGAGTACGGGCGGCAGAACGACTTCGCGAAGCTCGCCGAACTCCCCAGCGACGAGATCGTCTCGGCGTATCGCAAGCAGGTCCCGATCCGTGACTGGTACGCCTGCCGCGACATGATCGCGAGGATGCGGGAGAACGGCGAGCGGGACGTGCTGTGGCCCGGGCTGGTGGAGGACTTCGCACAGACGAGCGGGACGACGGCGGGAGACAAGTTCATCCCGGTGTCGAAGGACATGCTGCGGTCGAACTTCCTCGCTTCGCTGGACATCTTCGCGAACCTGCACCGGTTCGGGGTGTCGCTGCCGTCGCTGATGGCCGGGAAGAGCCTGTTCCTCGGCGGCTCGACGAAGCTGGAAACGAATGAGCACGGCGTCCGCACGGGCGACCTGTCCGGCATCGTGACCCCGTTGATCCGCTGGCCGCTCACGCACATCTATCTCCCGGGCTCGGAGATCGCGCTGATGAGCCATTGGCCCTCAAAGATCGAGGCGATGGCCAAGCGATGCCTGCGCGAAGACGTCCGCATGATCAGCGGCATGTGCTCGTGGGGCCTGATCCTCTTCGAGAAGGTGATCGAGCTGGCCCGCGCGGAGCGGCCGGACGTCCGCACCATCAAAGACGTATGGCCGAACTTCACCGTCTTCGTGCACGGGGGCGTGAAGTACGCGCCGTTTGATCCTCGAGTACGCCAGGCGTACTCGGGCTCGGCGACGGGAAGCGACGTGCCCCACCGCCTGGAGCTGTACCCGGCCTCCGAGGGATTCATCGCGATCCAGGACACGCGCGGCGACCCGGGCCTTCGTCTGCTCACGGACATCGGGAACTTCATCGAGTTCGTGCCGCTCGAATCGATCAACGATCCGAACCCGCCCGCGTTCACCTGCGAAACCGTCGAGAAGGGGCAGCGGTACGTCGTGGTGCTCTCCACGTGCGCCGGCATGTGGAGGTACGTGCTCGGCGATGTTGTCGAGTTTGACACCATCCCCGATCGGACCCCGGGCGCGGGCGGTGGTGGTGGCGACGGCCCGTGCCGGCTCCGCATCGTCGGCCGTCACCGTCACTTCGTGAACGCCTTCGGCGAGAACCTGATTGTCGAGCACATCGAGAATGCGGTCGCACGTGCAGCCGCGACGACCGGGGTGATTATCGGCGAGTTCACCGCGGCCCCGGTGTACCCGGGCGACGGGCGGCGGGCAGGACTTGAGCTCGCGATCGAATCGAGTTCCACGCCCGATCCGGCCGTTTCCGCCGCCTTCGCCGAGGCCTTCGACGCCTCGCTGAAGGAGCAGAACGTCGACTACACGACCAAGCGAACCGGTGGCTTTGGCATGGCTTCGCCCACCGTGAGCTGGCTGCCCATCGGGGCCTTCCATCGCTGGATGGAGTCCCGTGGCAAGCTGGGCGGACAGCACAAGTGCCCGCGGTGCGCCAACTCGCGAGACATCCTCGATCAGGTCCTGATGGCGACACGCAACTGAACGGAATCCGAAGGAATCGGCGATGAACATCGAGACCAAAACCACCCGGAACGGATGCGAGCGCCTCGCCGATGCGGCGACGTCGCTGCTGGGGCAGTGCACGCAACTGGTTCGATCGTTGCCGCACGGTGTGTACTCGGGTCCGTCGCGTGTGCTGCCGGGAGGAACGATCGGCAAGCACCTCCGCCACGTGCTGGACCACTACACCGCCGCACTGGCCGGGCTCGCGACCGACCGGGTGGTGGACTACGACCACCGGGAGCGGAACGTTCCGATGGAGACGGATCCCGTCGCGGGACTCGCGGCGATCGCCGAGTTGTGCGGCGAACTCTCGCAGGTGCGCGGCAAGAACAACGCGACATCGCTCGTGATCCGCGTGATGATCTCCGCGTCCGGCGAGACGCAGGAACTGGCGACGACGCTCGGACGAGAACTCGCGTTCGCGACTCATCACGGCGTCCACCATGTCGCGATGATGCGTGCAATCGCCTGCGAACACGGCGTGCTGTTGAACGAAGACATGGGCAAGGCCCCATCGACGCTCAACAACGAAGCCGTCTGCGCAGCGCGGCACGGGTAACCCGCGATGTGCACCGCTTCGCTCATCGAACTGCAAGGAAACACGCCCGGCTATCGGCTGGTGTTCAACCGCGACGAGCTGCGCAGCCGCGCTCCCGGTGAGGAGCCCCGCTGGCGCGAGTTCGCCGGCACCCGCGCTCTGGCCCCGCTCGATCCCGACTCCGGCGGAACCTGGATCGCGGTCAACGAACGCGGCATGACGCTGGCGGTGACGAATGTGAACCCGCGGCCGGCGCCGGTGCTCCCGCAGACTTCGTCACTGAAATCGCGCGGCTCGATCGTGCCCACGCTGATCTCGAGCGGGAGTGCACACGAGGCGGTGGCGTCAATCTCGGATGGGCAGTTGGGCGTCTTCGCGCCCTTCCGGCTGCTGGCGATCGATCTCACGCCCCGCGGCGTGCGGCTGGTCGAAGGGATATGGGACCGAGTGAAGTGGCGGGTGATCGACCACTCGGCCCTGCCGGTGTGTTTCGCGAGCTCGGGATTGGGCGACGAACGCGTTGCGGGACGGCTCGAGCTCTTCCGCGCGTGTGATGTGCAAACCTCGAAGGACCAGGATGCGTTCCACACCCACCGCTGGCCGACGCGGCCGGAGGTGAGCGTGCTGATGAGCAGGGACGACGCCCGCACGGTGTCGATCACTCGCGTAGAGGTTCGGAAACTGGATGGATCGCCCGATGTTCAGATGGCGTACAAAGCACTTACCACCGACGAAGTGGAGGCCGTCGGAGGTGGCTTCGAGCACGCCAATGGAATAAGATAAGGACTCGTTGCGGGGCTCTCGGCCTCGGCGTGGCGGGGGACCCGTCGCGACGAAGCCGACAGACCTGCCTGGCGAACGGGACGGGGGTCGCCACCCCTCTCGGCACTGACGACGGCGCCCGGGGCGCACGGAGTGCGCGGGTCACGTCTTAACAGACCCACGGAACGCGTCGTACGGAAATGCTCAACGTCGCCCTGAGAACAGCCCGACCTGAACCGATTGCAGCGTTGCTCAACCCGGCGACGATGGTGGCCGGACTTTGGGCGCAGCGCGATCTGACGAAGCAGTTCACGGTGCGGTACTTCCTGCTGCGGTACCGTGGAACTCACCTGGGCCTGATCTGGGCGATGCTGTTTCCGCTGATCATGCTCGGGGTGTACACGTTCATCTTCACGTACATCTTCAGCGGGCGTTCGCTCGGTGACGAGGAGACGAGGCCGCAGTACGCGGTATGGCTCTTCTGCGGCATGGCGGTGTTCGGCGTCTTTTCGTCGGCGGCAACGCGGGCGTGCGGGCTCGTCCTGGAGAACCCGCAGTACGTGACGAAGGTAGTCTTTCCGCTGGAAGTGCTGCCGGTGGCGAACCTGGGTTCGTCGCTGCTGTACGCGGCGTGCGAGTTCCTTCTGGTGATCGCGGGCGTGGCGGTGTTCTCGCATGCGTTTCACTGGCAGATGGTGCTGGTGCCCGTCGCGATGCTGCCGCTGCTCCTGATGACGATCGGGATCTCCTGGTTTCTGGCGAGTCTCACGGTTTTCGTGCGGGACGTCGCGAACGTGGTGTCGCTGGTTGTCTCGCAGCTGATGTTCTTCCTCACGCCGATCTTCTGGAAGCCGGAGCAACTGCTGACGAAGCTGCCGAACCTCTCCTGGATGATCGAGTGGAATCCGCTGGCCGCGGTCGTGGACAATGTCCGGCGGTGCGTGCTGACGGGCGAGAGCATGCGGTGGGACGCGTGGGCTGGCGGCATGATGATCGGCGTGGTGGTCGCGCAGCTGGGCTACGCCTGGTTCGTGAAGAGCAAGCGGGGGTTCGCCGATGTCATCTGACACGCTGACCCCACCACTGCCCGCGAGCATGATCGAGGCCGCGCCCGCGGGAACGCCCGGCGAGGCGGTGATCCGCGTGCGGGATGCCGGCAAGTGCTACCACGTGTACGACAAGCCGGTGGACCGCCTCAAGCAGGCCTTCTTCCGCTGGCACAAGCGGTACTACCGCGAGTTCTGGGCGTGCCGCAAGGTGTCGTTCGAGATCGCCCGCGGCGAGTCGGTGGGGATTCTGGGCCGCAACGGCGCGGGCAAGAGCACGCTCCTCCAGTTGATCGCCGGCACCCTCACCCCGACCGAGGGCGAAATCGAAGTGCGCGGCCGGGTCGCGGCGATGCTGCAACTCGGGAGCGGGTTCAACCCCGATTTCACGGGCCGCGAGAACGTGTACCTCGGCGGATCGATCCTGGGGATCTCTCGCGCGGAGATGGACCAGCGGTTCGATGAGATCGCTTCGTTCGCGGACATCGGCTCGTTCATCGACCAACCCCTCAAGACCTACTCGAGCGGCATGGCAGCGCGGCTGGCGTTCGCGGTTTCCTTCTCGGTGAACCCCGACGTGCTCATCGTCGACGAGATTCTCGCGGTTGGCGATATCGGGTTCCAGCAGAAGTGCGTGGGGCGGCTCCGCAAACTCCGTGATGAGGGCCTGACGCTCCTTTTCGTCAGCCACTCCCCGGACGCGGTGCGGAGCCTGTGCAACAAGGCCCTCGTGATGGTCGGCGGACAGGCGACCTACTACGGGGGCGCGGACCAGGCGACCAACCTGTACCTGGCGCACGTCCGCGAGGCCAGCAACAAGGACGCGCTCGACGCCACCGCCGAGTTCAGCAGGCCCGTGGTCTTCAGAACGGACGTGCCCGGACAGATCCGCTACGGAACCGGGCACGTGCAGATCGCGGGCGTGGAGCTGCGCGGGGGCGACGGCCTGCCGCGACGGGCGTTCTCGTTCCGCGAGCGTGTGACGCTGGAAGCGATCCTCGAGCCGCAGATCGACGCCGAGCACGTCAGCGTTTCGTTCCTGGTGCGCGACATGACAGGCGTGGACCTGATGGGAACGACGACGTACGACGAGCGGATCACGATCAGCGTGCGCGCGGGCAAGCGGATCCGGGTGCGGTTCGCGTTCGACGCGGCCCTGCGGCTCGGGAACTACGGCGTGTCGCTCGCGGTGACGCGTGTCTCGCGACGCGACTACTCCGACGTGGTTCTGTTCGACCAGATCGACGGGTGCGCAGCGTTCAGCGTGATGCCCGATCCGGAGCGTCCGGTGCACTACAAGTTTCACCAGGATGTTTCGGTGGAGTGGGAGGAGTGCCCGTGAACGGCGGCGTGGCTGAGAACTACCAGTACTGGCGCGACCACGGGGGAGACTGGGCCGCCGAGTACGCGCGTCGCAAGACGTGGATGGTGCTCTACCACATCCAGGAGCTGATGCTCACGCAGTACGTGCTCCGGCACGCCGAGGGACGCGAGCGGCCGCTCCGCGTGCTCGAGTTCGGCTGCGGTGTTGGCCGCCATCTCTTCAACCTGCGAACACTCCCGAACGTGGATGTCCACGGGTACGACCAGAGCGACACCATGGCGGGGTCGATACGCGCATGGGCGGGAGACGCCTGGTACGGCAAACACGTCCACGTCGGCGGCCCGACGGGCCGACTGCCGTACGACGACGCGAGCTTCGACCTCGTGTACAGCGCCGAGGTTCTGGTACACGTGCGCCCGGAGGACCTTCCGGGAGTGCTGAGCGAGCTGATGAGGGTCTGCCGCGGGCACGTGCTCCACCTCGAAACGAGCCCGGACTACCCGGTGTTCTCCGGCGTGCACGCGGGGTGCTGGCGGCACGATCTGCCAGCGACGTACGCGTCGCTCGGCAAGGCCTGCGAGACCCTGGAGCGTGGCTACCTCGCCCACACGCCCTACCGCGTTACTGTGGCGGAGCCGCCCGTGTTCGCGTGGGACGCCCCGATCATCGCCCTGTACCGCCGGCTCGAAGAGAACATCGATCGCGGCTTCGATGTCGCCGACGCGGCACTGAAGACCGCGGAATCGGGCCGACGGGCCGCCGAAGATTCGCTCGCCACCGCTCGCGCGAACACCGAAGATCTCCGCACCGCGCTGGAACGGTCCGAGGCGATCAACGCACAACTCGCGGGCGAACGCGAGCGTGCCGAGTCGCTCGCCGCCCGCCTCGCCACCGCCGAGCAAGATCTCGCGGAATCGCGCGGGCAACTGGCGGCGGTGACAGCGATGGCCGAATCGCTCCGAGCGGACGTGGCGGAGAGGTCCCAGAGTCTCGCGGCACGGGAGCGTGAACTGGTCACACTGTCGGCCTCGCTCGCCCAGGCGAGAGAAGCGCTGGACACGAACCGGCGCGAGGGCGTGCTCGCCGCGATGGGCGCCGAGGCACAGGTCCGCGCGTGGCGGGATCGGTCGTTTGATCTGGAAGTGAAGCTGGACTCGGTCGGAACGGCTCTCGCGCGGGCGAGGGCGGAGCAGCAGGATTTCGTTGCCGCGGTTCGTGCGGCGCTAACGTAAAGAAGCAAAGGGCGGCCAAGACCGCCGCCCTGGGAGTGGAATGTGGGAACGAGCAACTGGCAGCAAATTCCGTTCTGCATCGACGCCCTCATGAAGATGGCGCCGTCGCGGGTACTCGACATCGGCGTCGGCTTCGGCCGCTGGGGGATTATCACTCGCGAGTTCTGCGACGTGTGGTACTCGCGGGTCTTCCGCGAGGACTGGAAGGTGCACGTCGAAGGGATCGAGGGGTTCCCGCGGAGCATCACGGACTATCACTCATCGTTCTACAACAAGATCCACATCGGGGACGCCGCGGAGATCATCCCGACGCTCCCGGGCCCGTGGTCGGTGATCATCTTCGGTGACGTGCTCGAGCACTTCACGAAGGAGAAGGCCAACGAGTTGCTGAACCTCTCGCTGGACCGTTCCGAGTACGTACTGGTGAACATCCCCATCGGCGAGGACTTCGAGCAGGGGGAGGCGTACGGGAACGCCTACGAGAGGCATCTGTCGCAGTGGTGGGCCGAGGACTTCAAGGCCTTCGGTCTCATCCGGCACGTCATGCTGAAGGACTACATGGGCCGCCCGTACGGCTCGTTCGTGCTCTCGCGGAACGATCCGAAGGACCTCAAGTCCGGGCTTTTCTCCACGGGGTACTCGTACGACGAAGCACCGGTCGTGAAGACCTCGGAGCTCGATGCGCTCGCGAACCGCGTCAAAGAACAGGCCTTCGAGCTCGACTTCATCAAGCGAAGCTCCAGCTACCGGATGCTCACCAAGCTCCGCCGCAACAAGCTCCTCCGCGCCGCGAAGCAGTCCTTGGGCCCGTCGAGCGCGACGCTCCGCGTGGAAGCCCTCGGCCGCCGGGGCAAGACGGGCATGGGCGAGGAAGTCTGGCTTCTTGGCGTGAGCGGCGCACCGGGCGAACCCTCGATCCCCTGGGATTACGTTGACCTCGAAGGCGACTGGATCCAGCACGCGGTGGAGAACCGCCCCTACGGGCGGTGCTTCAAGTCGTGCACGGGTGCCGCGAGCATCCGCACCGGCAACGACCCCGTTCTCACGCTCATGACGCACCCGTGGAGCGGCGTCGTGCGCGTCGAGTTCGGCGGCCGGACCGAGATCATCGACCTGTCCAGCGAGCAGACGGGTCAGGTTGTGATCCGCCCTGCCCGCTCCCCGATGCGGCAGCCCGCGGAGACCCCCCAGCACGCTCCCGCGCCGGCGGTCGTGCACGAGGTGAAGCCCCCGGCACCGGTCCAGCGTCCGTTCTCCGCGGCGGAGCGGGGATTCATCGAGTCGATCCGAACGCAGCAGGACGCGACCGTCGCCGTGCACTGCCCGAAGTGGCTCGGGGTCACGAGCTCAACACGGATCCTCTTCCAGAACACATACCCGGTACCCGCCGACGCCAGCATCGATCCGTTCTCCGTCTCGGATGCCGATATCGAGCACCACGCCCGCGTGCTCGCCGAGAGCGGCGTTCGCCACGTGGTGTTCTCCGGCGGCGACGAGTCACACCTCAAGATCGCGGGACGCCTGCGCGAACTCCGCCCGGAAACGACGGTCGACCTGTTCTGGCACGGGTCATACCACCAGATCGGCGAGGAGTATGTCTGGCACATCCTGAAGCTCTGGATGCACGCCGTGCGCGAGGGGCGCGTCCGTTCCATCCTCACCTGCAAGGCGGGCATGGAGGACTTCTTCCGCAGCGCGGGCATTCCTTCCTCACTCCTTCTGAACTACGTCCCGGGCGACGTAATGCAGCCTCCCGAGATCCCCGCCTCGCCCCTGCGCGCGGGCCTCTGGCTCAGCGGACAGAACTTCCGCAAGGCCCCCTACGCGATGATCGCGGCGATGCGCATGGTCGGTGACGTCCGAATCCACGGCGCGGGCCTCGACCCCGCTTCACTCGAGCTCATCAACGAGCTCGGCCTCCCGACCGAGGCAATCTCGAGCACGCCCATCGCCCGCGCGTCCCTCATCGACGCGATCCGCCGCACGCATGTCTCGCTCTACGTCACCCTCTCCGAGTGCTGCCCGATGCTGCCCCTCGAGAGCATGCAGGCCGGCGTGCCCTGCCTCATCGGCCCCTGCTCGCACCTCTTCGAGGACAACCGCTACCTCTACGACCGCCTCGTGGTCCCGTTCCCCGATCGCGCGGACGTGATCGCCCGCTACTTCTCGCGAGCGGTCGCCGAACGCGACGAGATCATCGCCGAGTACGCCCGTTACGCGCCGAGGTACAACGCGAGAGCTGTCGATTCCGTTTCGCGGTGGCTCGCCGAAGGGCCATCGCTCGCCCGCGAGTCTGAGATTGCCGCCGTCGCCCTTGGATGATCAGGCCCGGAGGTCCCCCGTGGCGACGACGTGCTTCATGTCCTTCGAGATCCACCCGACCACCATGGGCGGGTGCGGGGTGCTCATCCACCACGCCGCCGATGTCCTGCTCAACGCGGGCCACGACGTAGTGCTCGTGCTGGACATCCCAGAGGACCTTCTGCGGAAGTTCAACGACGTTGATCGCCTCGCGATGGCGCGACCGGACCGCATCCGTGCCTACCGCGTCGACGACCTCTGCGCCGGCAGGACACCTCCCCGCGAGGACGTGCCGGACATCTTCCAGTGGACTTCCCTTCGATTCTCGCTCGCCCTCGAAGAACTCCAGAAGCGAGAGACCATCGACTTCGTAGAGTTTTTCGAGTACTGCGGCCCGGCGTACTACTCATTCGCACGTCGCCTCTTTCAGCCCCAACTCACCGCCAAGCCCGTGCTCGGCTGCCGGCTCCACGGCGCCATCGAGGTGCTCGAACGATTCGGTGAAGGCCTCGCCAAGGACCGCCTTCAACTCTCGCAGTTCGCCTTCGAGCACGCCTCCCTCGCGCTCGCCGAGACCGTTCTCGCCCCTTCACAAACCTACTACCAGTCCTACTACAAGGACCTGTACGACCTCCCGGAATCGCGGGTCGTGGTCTCCTCTCCGCCCAAGCAACCCTTCCCCGCCGCGAAGGGAAACCCCTCGACAAACGGCCCCTTCTCGATCGCGTTCGTCGGTCGCCTCTTCCACATCAAGGGCGTCGATCAGTTCGTTCACGCCTCCGTGATGCTCATGAAGGAGCGGCCCGATCTCGACTTCACCGTCGACCTCATCGGGTACGACTCCAACGAGACCCCCTTCCCCGGCGCAGGCACGCACTACAGCGACTACCTCCGCACGCTGATTCCCCAACGCCTGCGAAGCCGCTTCCGCTTCCACGGCCAGCTCGCCCACGCGAAGATCGCCGAAGTACTGGACTCCGCGCTCTTCGCCGTCTTCCCCAACCGCATCGAGTCCTTCTGCTACGCGCTCCACGAGGTCTACGACGCCGGTGTCCCCGTCGTCATCAACTCGCTCCCCGCGTTCATGGACTTCTTCCAGCACGAACGCAACTGCCTCGCGTTCAACGGCGACACACCCGGTCTCCTCGACTGCATGCGCCGGATGGTCTCCGACCCCGCGCTCCGCAATCGCCTCTGCCGGCCCTATCCCGTGGCCGACCACCCGATCGGCAACTTCTACGACGCACCCGTCGCGCTCGCTCCTCTCGCAACCACGGACCAACGCCCCGTTTCTCCGCTCGTCGTGGTGCTCTGCACGGACGCTTCCGACGTTCGCACGTCTCCCGCCGCCGCGTCGCTCCTCGCAGCCGAAGCACCCGCCGGCACCCGCGTGATCTACCTCGTGCCCGCACCCCCGGACGGCGAGGAGACCCTGTGGTGGCTCGGCTCGTCCTGGCACTGCCGCGACGTATCCAACGCACCGGTCGAGCCCAGCGACATCCGCACCACCAACGCGCTCCTCGTGCTCCGCGCGTCAGACTCGCTCCACGCGTCGTGGCTCGCATCCTGCGCCCGCGCGCTCTCACGCCGCCCCGGCGCCGGCTTCGCGGCCACATGGTCCCGCACCCACGGTCGCATCTGCCCGACCGCCATCGACCTTCTCCCCGAACTCGCCCCCTTCGACCTTCCCTGCCGCCTCCACCGAGTGCTGCTCCGTACGACGCCCAACCAGTTCCTCTGCGACGCGCTCGACACAACCCTCGGCCCCATGGGCCATGTCGGCGCCATCTGGGAAGCCATCGCCGCGTTCGGTCGCGGCATCGCAACCCCCGATGCCCTCATCACCATCACCGAGCCCGACCCGCTCTGCCCCGCGCCCCATCACCTGAAGTCCCTCGTGATGCGACACGGCGAGCACTTCGCGCGAGTGCTCTCGCTCCTCACCCCCGTCATCGCCGAGCAACTCGGTGTCGCCCACGCGGCCCTGGCTTCCAGCCACACGCCCCCTCCCCCGCCCCCGGCTTTCTCCGTGGAGCACAAGATCCGTATCGCCGACGAACTCGGCGGCCGAACCCTCGCCCGCCTGGCCTTCCAGAAGCTGACCCGGCGCGTCAAGGGCGTCTGATCCCGCGCTCGCACACCCCGCCGTCGCGCGGTAGTCTCTGGCGATGCTCACCGCTCTCGTCCCCGTTCTCGCGGCACTCCTCGCCCAGCCTCAACCCTGGGCACCCGCATCCCCAAAGCTCATGACCGACTGGGGCCGCGAGGTCACCCCCGAGAACGCCCACCGCGAGTACCCGCGCCCCACCATGCGGCGAGAGGAGTGGCAGAACCTCAACGGCCTCTGGGAGTACCAGATTCTCCCCACCGAGTCGCGTGAGAAGCGAGCGCCGCAAGGCCGAATCCTCGTGCCCTTCCCGATCGAGTCCGCGCTCTCCGGCGTCGCCCGCCCGCTCGAACCCACGGAGACACTCCGCATCTGGCGCTCCGTGTCCATCCCGCAGACCTGGGCCGGCAAGCGCGTCCTCCTCCACATCGACGCCTCCGACTGGCACACCCGCGTTGAAGTCAACGGCAAAGCCGTCGGCGATCATCACGGCGGCTACGACCGGATCTCCCTCGACATCACCGACGCCCTCAAGCCCGGCGACAACGACATCCTCATCACCGCCACGGATCCCACCAACACCGGCGGCCAACCCCGAGGCAAGCAATGGCTCACTCCCGGCGGCATCTGGTACACCCGCACGAGCGGAGTCTGGCAAACCGTCTGGCTCGAGCCCGTGCCCGAGACCTCCATCGACCGCTTTCTCGTGACATCCAGCACCCGCACCAGCACCGCGAAGATCCGGGCATCACTCCGCGGCCCCGGTGAAGCCGTGCTCCACGCACGCGTGCTCGATGGTGCCGCCGAGATCGCCTCCGCCACCGGTCCCGCCACCGAAGAACTCGAGATCCCGATCCCCGGGGCCAAGCTCTGGTCGCCCGACTCCCCCCACCTCTACGACGTTGAACTCACCATCAAACAGGGTGACTTCGTGCTCGACACGGTCCGCGGGTACTTCGGCCTCCGAGAGATCACCGTCGCCAAGGACGAAGACGGACTCAACCGCCTCATGCTCAACGGCAAGCCGCTCTTCCAGTTCGGCCCGCTCGATCAGGGCTTCTGGCCCGACGGCCTCTACACGCCCCCGAGCATCGCCGCCATGGAGTTCGACATCCGCGCGGTCAAGCGCATGGGCGGCAACATGCTCCGCAAGCACGTGAAGGTCGAGCCCGAGTCGTTCTACCACCTCTGCGACACGCTCGGCGTGCTCGTCTGGCAAGACATCCCATCGCCCTTCTTCCGCAGCGGCGAAGATCTGAAGGAATCCCCGCAGATCAGCAAGGCCTGGCGTGCGAACTTCGAGCAGGAATGCCGCGAGATCATCCGCGAACGCTCGGTGCACCCGTCCATCATCATGTGGGTCCCCTTCAACGAAGGCTGGGGCCAGAACGACACCGACTTTGCCCGTCACATCGTCAAGTCCGTGAAGTCGTGGGACTCTACCCGCCTGGTGAACAACGCCAGCGGCTGGACCGACATGAAGATCGGTGATGTCATCGACATCCACGCCTACCCGAAGCCCGCGACCCCGCCGCAGGAAGCCTCTCGCGCCTCCGTGCTCGGTGAGTTTGGAGGTCTGGGCCTCCCCGTCGAGGGACACACCTGGGTCGAAAAGAACAACTGGGGATACGTCAGCTACCCATCAAAGGAAGCCCTCACCGACGCGTACATCGCCCTCCTCGAAGCAATCCCCTCTCAGATCGGTCGCGGGCTGTGCGCCGCCGTCTACACACAGACCACCGACGTCGAGATCGAAGTCAACGGATGGCTCACCTACGACCGGAAGATCTGGAAGATCGACCCCGATCGCGTCCAAGCCGCCACATCGCGCCTCTACATGCCGCCGCCAATCGCGAGAACCCTCGTCCCAACCGCGATCGAGGCACCCGATCAGGTCTGGGCGTTCGCCCCGTCCACCCCCCCGGCCGGTTGGGAAGGCCCCGGCTTCGACGACTCCAGTTGGAGCAAAGGCCCCGGCGGCTTCGGCACCAAGGGCACTCCCGGCTCGCGCGTCGGCACGCACTGGAACACCGACCAGATCTTCGTACGCCGCACGTTCACGCTCGCCCACGTTCCCCGCAACGTCGCGCTTCTCATCCACCACGACGAACACGCCATCGTGTACATCAACGGCCATCGCGCCGCCGAACTCGACGGCTTCACCACCGACTACGTCACCGCACCCATCTCGGCCGAGGCGGCCTCCTCCCTCAAAGTTGGCGAGAACACCATCGCCATCCACTGCACGCAAACCTCGGGCGGACAGTTCATCGACTGCGGCCTCGTCTCCATCGAAGAACGCGAGGCCAAGCCATGAGAACCTTCACCCTCACGCTGCTGCTCCTGCTCTGCCTCGTCAGCACCATCACGCTCGGCGCGTGCGCCTCCCGCCCCACTCGCCCGCCCAACATCATCCTCATCATGGCGGACGACCTCGGCCCGGGTGAACTCGGCTGCTACGGTCAGTCCATCATCAAAACCCCGAACATCGACGCCCTCGCCTCTCGCGGCGTGCGCTTCGTCAATGCCTACAGCGGCGCTCCGGTGTGCGCACCTTCACGCTGCACCCTCCTCACCGGCCTGCACACCGGCCACGCCGCGATCCGCGACAACCACGAACTCAAGCCCGACGGCCAGATGCCGCTCCCCTCCGACGCGGTAACCATCGCCAGCGTCCTCAAACCCGCGGGCTACGCGACCGCGTGCATCGGAAAGTGGGGACTCGGCATGCCCGAGACCACCGGCGATCCAGCCCGACACGGCTTCGACCTCTTCTTCGGGTACTACTGCCAACGCCACGCCCACAACCACGCCCCAGCGTTCCTCTTCCGCAACGGCTCCAAGGTCGGCCTCGAGGGCAACCCCGCCAAGGCCGCTCGCGGCGACACGCCCATGGCGCACTACGCCCCGGACCTGATGCGTGACGAAGCGCTCGCCTTCATCGACGCGAACGCCGATCGCCCCTTCCTCCTCTACTACGCAACGACCGTTCCCCATCTCGCGCTCCAGGTCCCACAGGACTCGCTCGCCCCGTACATCGGTGCATTCGAAGACCCCGCCTACGACGGCAAGAAGGGGTACCTCGCGCACAACAACCCCCGAGCCGCCTACGCCGCGATGGTCACCCGCCTCGACCGAGACATCGGCGACATCCTCGCCCGCATCGACGCGCTGGGCCTCACCGGCGAAACCCTCGTCGTCTTCACCAGCGACAACGGCCCTACCTACACCGGCGGGGCCGACTCGACCTTCTTCAACAGCGCCGACGGCCGTCGCGGCCTCAAGGGTCAGCTCTACGACGGCGGCCTCCGCGTGCCCCTGATCGCCGCCTGGCCCGGACACACAGCGCCCGGTCAAACCAGCACCTTCGCGTGCGCAAACTGGGACCTCTTCCCAACGCTCGCCGAAGCCGCCGGAGTGCCGATCGAACCTCGAGACGGAGTATCACTCCTCCCCCACCTCGCCTCACCAACCATCGCCCAAGATCGCCCTCAGTTGTACTGGGAAACCCCCGCGGGTGCCGCGGCACAGGCCGTCCGCATCGGTTCCTACAAGGGCGTCCGGACGAAGATCAGGTCCGGGGCCTCGCAGATCGAGTTGTACAACCTTGCCACGGACCCCGGCGAGAAGCACGACATCGCCGCGCAGCACCCGGAGATCGTCGAGCTCGTCCGCCGCGAGATGTCGGCCCGCACCCCCGCCGCGATCCCTGCGTGGGACTTCCCGACCCCCTGAGCTACACAGCGGGAGGCGCGGGCGGCTCGACCGGGAGCACGATCCGGAAGCTCGAACCTTGTCCAACTTCGGAGTACAGCTCCAGACGGCCGCCGTGCGCCTCGATGATCCGTCGCGTGGTAGGCAGCCCGAGCCCCGTTCCCCCACTCTTGGTCGTGAAGTACGGGCTGAAGATCTTGTCGCGGATCTCTTCCGGAATTCCGGGGCCTGTGTCGGTGACGTCGATGGTGACGATGCGCACCTTGTCGGCTTCGCGAGCCTCAGCGAGCTTGAGGATCAACTCGCGCGGGCGATCCGTTGGCTGTGACGACATGGCCTGGGCCGCGTTCAGCAGGAGATTGAGAATCGCCTGCTTCACGTACCCCACGTCAACAGACACCGGACCGACCGGCCTCGCCTCCACGCGAAGACGCACGTTCTGCTGCGCCGCCTGCGGGCCAAAGAAGTCCGCGAGTTCCTCGAGCGCAACGGCCAACTCGGTGGGCTTGAGGTCCAGCCGCAACTCACCCGCGTACGACAGAAAGTCCGTCAGGATCCCCTTGAGCCTCTCGACCTCTCGGCGCAAGGAAGCAAGACGGCGAACCAGCCGCCCCTTGGTCTCCGGCTCGACACCGCCGAGTTCCTCGATCCCCTCCGCAAGAAGCTGGGCGTTGAGTCCGATGGTCGACAGGGGGTTCTTGATCTCGTGCGCGAGACCCCCGGTCATCGCGCCGATCTCGGCCATCCGCTCGGCCGACCTCGCCCGCCGCTCCGCGGCCCGCATACGGGCCAACGAGCGCCTCACGACGTACCGACTGCCCAGCACCGCCACGCCAGCACCGGCGAGCAGACCAAAGCCCAAAGTCAGGTACGGATTGATCACGCGGTAGTATCAGCCGAAACTGCTCGCGGGTCGAGCCGTTCCGCAGGCCAAAGCAGCCGAATCACCGGCGCGGGGTCCGCGAGTATCCCCGCTTGACCACGCTGACCTCGACGGCATCCACCCGGACGACCCGAGTCGCTTTCCAACCCTTGTCCGTCTTGGTCGCGTCGTACTGAACCGTGCTGCCATCCTTCAGGACGCGGAATCCGTCCCCCTGGATCACACTGTAATGGGTGAAGATGTCCTGCCCTTCGGGTCCGATGATGAACCCGAAGCCCTTGCGCGGGTCGAACCACTTCACCACGCCCTCAACGCCTTCCAACTGTGCGGTCGAGCCGTCTGTCATTGGCCTTACTCCTGGCCGCTCCGCTCTCCCCACCGCCATCCGATCTTCGGCGGAAGCCCCACGAACACACGAGATCCCGACTCCCGTCGGGTCCAGTAACACCGGAGGAGACTACCGCGCCGGGCCACGTTGCACAACCCACCGCCTCAAATTCCTCTCTGTGGAAAACGTGGTCACTAGCCCCCTCGCTCGGGGGACATCCCTGCCCGCGCAACCCTCTGGTTCCTTACCCGTTGCGGCGCTCAAAGTCCCTCATCAGATCCGCCAGGGCCTTGCACCCAGCAGCCGGGAACGCGTTGTACGTGCTCGCACGCATGCCGCCCGTTGAGCGATGGCCCTTGAGCTGGTCCATCCCCGCCTTCTGCGCTTCGGCCAGGAACGCGTTGTCCAACTCCTCAGTCGGTGCGCGGAACGTGATGTTCATCAGGCTCCGGCTGTCCTTCCGCGCGTGGCCCTTCCAGAACGCAGAGCTGTCCAGCACGTCGTAGATGTGCTGGGCCTTCTCCTCGTTCCGCTTGGCGATCGCCGCCGTTCCGCCCTGCGCAAGAATCCAGTTGAACATCAGACCGCACATGTAGATCGGGAACACCGGCGGCGTGTTGTGCCGGCTCTCGTCCTTCGCCTGCACACGGTACTGCAGCATCAACGGCAACTCGCGCGGCTTGCGCTCGAGCAGATCCTCGCGGATGATCACCAGCGTCGTCCCCGCGATCCCGATGTTCTTCTGCGCACCCGCGTAGATCAACGCGTACTTCGAGATATCGATCGGCCGCGAGAAGATGTCGCTGCTCATGTCGCAGATGCTCGGAACACCCTCGGGAATCGCGGGCTCGGCCCTGAACTGCGTGCCGTAGATCGTGTTGTTCGAGCACCAGTGCACATAGCTCGGCTTGGCCGAGTACTTGATCTCGGCGTTGCTCGGCACAAAGGCGTGTTTGTTCGCCTTTCCATCCCATCCGACGTGAATGTTGCCGTACATACGGGCGTGCTCGGCGCTCTTCTCCGCCCAGTACCCGGTGATCAGGTAGTCGGCGGTCGCGTCCTGCGGGAGCAGGTTCGCGGGCACCATGTAGTTCTGCGAGGTCGCACCACCGGTCAGGAACAGCACCTTGTAGTTCGCCGGGATGTTCCCAACCTTCCGACAGGCCGCCTCGGTCTCCGCCAGAATCGCATCAAAGGTCTTGCCGCGATGGCTGTGCTCCATGATGCCGATGCCAGTCCCACGAATGTTCCAGAGGTCGTGCTGCGCCTGCTTGACGACCTCCTCGGGGAGGCAACCGGGTCCGGCGGAGAAGTTGAAGATACGTTCGGCCATGACTGTTTCCTTTCGACGCCCGAGATGCGGGACGGCGGATGATAGGGAGGTCCCGGAGGCTGCGGCCCCGCCCCGGGGGTCCCGCCCGCGGAACCCCCTCCGGTCCCCGCCTCCCCCCCCATCCCCTACCCCGGGCCCGCCCGCCGTGGGGCCGAACCCGATCGCCTGGAAGCACCCAAACGCGAATCCAGGACCGCGGGGCCTCCGAATCACATGGACCCCCAGGAGACTTTCATGATCCGCAACGCCCTCGCCGCGTCCGCTGTCTTTCTGTCCTCACTCGCCTTCGCCCAGCCCGCAAACCTCGAGTTTGACGACGGCGTCTCCGGCTGGCGGATCGTCCTCGACGGCGTGATGGGCGGCCTCTCCTCCGGGCGGGTGGCCCAGACCGAAGCCGGCGTCCTTCGGTTCACCGGTGACCTCTCCCTCGAGAACAACGGCGGGTTCTCGCAAATGCAGACCACCCTCCCCGTGGGCTTCATGAAGGACGCCTCGGGCGTCGAGCTCCGCGTTCGCGGCGACGGTCGCACGTATCAGTTCGACGTGCGGTGCTCCGATGTCCGGATGATGGCCGGTAGTTTCCAGACAAACTTCAAGACCACCGACGGTGAATGGACGACGATCACCATCCCGTTCAGCGACCTTCGGCTTCACAGCTTCGGCCGCCCCGTCTCGAACGCGCCCGAGCTCAAGCCCGCGAAGATCGAGTCCATCGGCGTGACGCTCGCCGACAAGAAGGCCGGCCCCTTCCAGCTCGATGTCGATTACATGCGGCCCGTCTCCAACTCGGGGAACACCACCGCGACCGCCGATGACCTCGCGACCGTCGCTCGCGGCGCAGGTCTCACGACCCTCCTCGCGCTCGTCGAAGCCTCCGGGCTGCAACTCCCCGCCGAGGGACGATTCACCGTCTTCGCGCCGACCAACGCGGCCTTCGAAGCAATCCCAGCCGAGAAAGTGAAGTTCCTCACCAGCGAGGAAGGGCTCCCCACACTCCGCGCCATCCTCAAGCACCACATCCTCCCCACCGCCACCGACTCGGGATCTCTCCTCCAGCGTCGCGGGGCGACCGCTCTCTCCGGCCAGAACCTCCCCGTCGACAGCGACGCGCTCACCATCGCCGGCGCCACCCTGCTCAAGGCCGACGTCCCCTTCAGCCGCGGCATCGTCCACGTCATCGACCGCGTGATGATCCCCGAAACCCGCTCGATCGCGGAGATCGCCAGCGCCGAACCCCGTCTCTCAACGCTCGTGAAAGCAGTCACCGCCGCCGGCCTCGCGGAGCAACTCGGCGGCGAGAACGGTGGCCCCTGGACCGTGCTCGCCCCCACCAACGAGGCCTTCGAGGCCCTTGGCGAAGAGACCATCAACGCGCTCATCGCCGACCCTGCAAAGCTCGCGACCGTGCTCGCGGCACACGTGATCCCCAGCCGCGTCCGCAGGAGCGAGATGATCGCACAGGGCTCCGCACGCACGCTGATGGGCCGCGACGCCGTCAAGTTCGCCCTCGTCGACGGCAAGGTGACCGCCGGCGGCTCTGGAATCCTCGTCGCCGACATCGAAGCGTCCAACGGCATCGTCCACATCATCGATCGAGTCATCATCCCGGGAGCAGAGTCGTCCGCCGACACCGCTTCGGCCGGACCCGCCGCCTCGCCCCAGAGCGTGCGCGGCCTGATCGAACTCGCCATCGAGAGAGGCGCACCACTCTTCAACGACGGCAACGAGGCCGCCTGCGCGGCGATCTACGAAGTCACGATCAGCGCCCTCGTGGACCTCTCCCCGGCAACCCTGGGCACGGGCGGCCTCGAGCGCCTGCGGATGACCCTGGCCGAAGCAGAGACCGAGCGTGACGCGACCAAGCGCGCCTGGCTCTACCGCAGGGCGCTCGATCGGGTGTACGCGGACGCGAATCGGTAACGGTCGCGGACCCTAGGGAGCGTTCAGCGGCAGAGAACGATTTTTGAATACGGCAAAGTTCCACACAAGACCGTGAATCATCTGAGGGGACCGTGCGTTCGCCAGCATGTCGCCATTCCGAAGAAAAGCCACTGAATCGTAGGAGTATCCGCTACGTTCAAGGACGTTCCACGTCCTGCTTTTCAGGTCATACGCCGCGGCATTGACGGGCAGGTTACGGTCCCCCACACTGATCGCTCCGAGCACGAGGATCCTTCCATCCGGCATTCTCTCCAGACCAGACACTTGATAAACCTGATTCTGCCGCGTTTCAGTCAACGGAAACCAGCGGTCCTCGGCAGGGGAGTACATTGCAATGCTCCGGGCGGCTACCCCGGTGCAGCCCGGACCGACGCCGACTCGCTCAAAAGCGCCGCCGACCACGATTTCGCCCGTTGACGCTACTGCGACGTGGCGGATCCACGAAAAGCCCTGGGCGGCGTCGCCAACTGTTGCCCCAAGCGAGGTCCACGTGCTCGTCTGCGGATTCAAGAGCCAGATACATGGTGACTCTGGTCGGTCGGCGGTCGAAAGCCCGCTAGCAACGACGCAGAGCCCGGAAGGCAGCGACTCAATTTCACTCACCCCCTCTTGTGACCCCTCCCCGACCGCACTCCATTGATCTGTGCGTGGATTCCAGCGAACGATGTTCTTCGCAGCAACTCCGCCGACTTCATGGAAATGCCCGCCGAAAAGAACATCTCCGTCGGGAAGGACGACCGACGTCGATAGATGATCTTTGTTGCCTCCAAATCGGGCCGACGACTGGATCCACTCGCCCTTTCTGCGATCAAATCGCTCTGCAACAGGGGGCGAGGCGACTCCCAGGCGCCCTGGCACCGCACCAACGACAAGGTCCCCGTCTGGCAGTTCGACCATGGTCGTCACGGGTGCGGATGGCCCTGCCCCGAAGTTGGTCCAGCTACGAGTTTCAGAATTGAAGCCGGCGACATAGTTCGCCTTGGTACTTCCCGCAAGTTGAAAGTCACCAACTGCCACAGCAGTACCATCGGCGACCGTTCGAATAAGCGAGATCGCGCCGTTGAAGCCGGAGGCGAGCCTTGTCGCGGTATTCGACTTGAAGTCGACGATCGCGACATTCAGAGCCGGCTCTCCCAACGCAATCCGGAAGAAGCCCCCGATGACTGCCCTGTAATCGGAGAGAGGTGAAACCGAGTAGCCCGCGCCAAACATCCTTGGATGGCCCAGACCCGTACCGACAGCAGACCACACTTCGGACACCGGGTCGAACCTCGCAATACCAGGTGAAGCGGTCGCACCAGCGCCGACGAAGTCCCCGAGCATGAGCACCTCCCCTGTGGCCATCTCGAACTGACGACGGATACGCACGGTTTTGCCCGCGCGAGCTGGGAGGTCGGCTGGAACCACTTCCCATTCGCCCTTTCCGCCGCGCAGTCTGGCGATGATCGCTGGCTTGCGATCTTCTCCGATGCTCAGCACTCCAGATACCAGCACGTCACCGCTGCTCAACTCGATCACCGACATGCCATCCAGGTTCCCGTCTTTGGGCTCAACGGCCAGCCCCGTACCGAGAGCCGACCAAGACTTGCTCCCAAAGCTGTACTGCGCGACGCCCGCTGCCCGCACATCACCCGCACTGTCAAACTCACCAACAACAATCATCTCGCCGCCGGCCTTCATCGACAGGCACCCGACTCTGGGCCACGCCCACTGCACCGCATACATCCCGGCTCCGATCGCAGACCATTGGCCCGTCTCTGGATCCACCATCGCGATCGAGCTAGCCGCAACACCGCCTGCGCGTGAAAATGCCCCGCCGACGACCACGCGGCCATCCGGGGCGATCAAGAGCGATGTGACTTCCGGAATCAGCGGTAGGTCTGCTTCGATGCCGTCACCGAGCGAATGCCACGTTCCCGCAGAAGGCCGGTATCTCGCAATGTTTGAAGCTCTCACGTCACCAATGAACCGAAATCTCCCTCCGACGATGATGTCGCCATCCGGGAGCAGTACCGCGCAGGAAATTCTCGGCCTATCGAACCATTGACATCCCTGAGAGTCGTACAAAGGTGTCCAACTGGCGATCGCGCTGTGGTACCGGGCCGCGCCGAGGGCGCTGATGTCGCCGACCATGCAGAAATCGCCGAAAATCAGAACATCCCCATCTGGAAGCACGATTGATGCCCGAACGGTATCGTCCGCCCCCGGCACGCCATGCGGACTAATCCAGCCGTCGGCTGGCTGGGCTACGGCGATCGGTGCCCAGCCTGTCAGAACCGAGACCGCCCACATCCACAACCCCATCACCCGCCGCGTCCGTGCGAGGATCCCAGACTGAGTATTCATGCGACTCCCTGTAGCACCAGCCTTTACGAAGGCCAATCACCACGATCACTTCAGCTCCACGATCCTGACATTCCGGAAGTGAATCTCCGCACCCTCGGACTGCAGGCAGATGAACCCGGGAACCTGCTCGACGTCCGTCGCACGGTTCAGTTCCTGCCCGTTCACCTTGAGGATCACATCGCCCTGGTTCACGATGATCTCGTACTCGTTCCACTCGCCCAGCGGCCGCTCCACGGGCGACGCGGTCGCGAGCTTCTTGGTGTTCCGCCCGTTGGTGCGGGACTTGTCCACCGTCATGCTGAACTCTTCGATGTTCCAGAAGTCACCCGCGCTCCCAGACTGCAGCTGCGCCTCGACGCTCTTGGGCCACACCTTGTCATCACCCACCATCCGCACGAGCACGCCGGAGTTGCCCGCGCCCTTCGCCGGGTTGAACCGCCACTCGAGCTTCAGCACGAAGTTGGTGTACTTCTTCTCCGTGCGGAGATACCCGATCGGCTGCCCCTTGCACACGAGCACACCGTCGTTCACGCTCCACGCCTCGAACTTGTCCTTCGCGTTCGGCAGGCACGAGGTCCAGCCGGTGAGGTCCTTGCCGTTGAAGAGTTGCACCTCGCCCGGCATCGGGGCCCCGAGGTCCCGAATCTTCACGTTCCGTAGCGCCAACTCCGTATCGCCGTGATCCTGGATCGCGAGGTGGCCCCGCTTTTGAACGCCAAAGCCCTTCGCGTCCGCGAACTTGCTCGCCGCGATCTTCGAAGCCCACTCCTTCGTCGCCTCACCCGCGCCGTCGAACACCTGCGCATCCACCAGCTTCACATCGTTCAGCCAGTGCTGCACCTGCCCGTTGCGGATGTAGATCCGTCCCGTGTTCCACTCGCCCGCCGGCTTCATCGACTTCTGCTCGCCCTGCGCCGGCTCCGGCGGGTACAGGTCGTACATCGCGCCGCAGTACTGCCCCGGCTGGAGCTTGCCCGGGTACGTCGCGTCCTCCAACAACTGATACTCCGGGCCCGTCATGTACGTCGCCCCGTCCGTCTCCGCGACCCGCCACATCACCCCCGAGTTCGCCGCCTTGCCGAGCTTGAACTCGAACGCCATCTCCACATCCCCGTACTGCTCCACCGTAATGATGTCCCCACCACCGCCACCCTTGGCCGTCGCGATCACCCCGTCCTCCACCGTCCAGCCCTTCGTTGGAAACGCCGGCTGCTTGTACCCACGCCACATGCTCGTCGCATCAGCACCCGTATACAGCTTCCATCCCGCGGCCTGCTCGACAGGCGTCAAGGCGGGAGGGTTCATCGTCGAAAGCAGGACCAGAACGGCGGTTGCGGTGATCATGGAACAGGCTCCTCTTGGGACCGCGAGTGTACCAAACCGACGGCCTCCCCGGCCCCCCGTGCAACCAAACAAAAAGCCGCGCCCCATCGGGGGGCGCGGCTGGTACTCACCTGACTCTTCGGCCGTCTCAGTTGCAGCCGTCGCGGACGCACATCAGGAACCCGATCACATCGTCCTGATCGGTGTCCTCGTCCCCGTCGAAGTCGGCATCGCCGTCCTCGAACGACTGCATGAACGCCCGGATGTCCCGAAGGTCCACGCGGCCATCCCCGTTCCAGTCACACGGGCAATCCTCATCGGCCGTGTCGCACTTGATGTCCTCGCACGCGGAGCCATCGCCCGCGTAGCGACCCATCAACCTCGTGCACACCTCTTCGCTCACGATCACACACCGCCGACCCTCGAGGTCGCCGATGCAGCACGCGCCGCGAGCGTCCGGCTCGCAGATGCCCCGCACGCAGTCCGTGCCCGGCCCACGGAACCGACCGCCAAGTTCGCGACACCGCGCCGCGGTCACCACTTCGCACCGCAACACGCCGTCCTTGCCCGTGATGCAGCACGCGCCCGTCGGGTTCGGCTGCGGACACGGGTTGTCCTCGCAGTTGGTCCCCGGCCCGCGGAAGAGTCCGCCAAGCTCGCGGCAGCGAGAAATCGTCACCACCGTGCACCGCACGCCATCCTCCGTGCGAACGCAGCACGCGCCCGTCGGCTCCGGACGCGGGCACGAATCCGCCCCGCACCGGCTGTTGTCCCCGCGGTACAGACCGTTCATCTCGGCGCACCGGGCCTGCGTCACTTCGACGCACGTCACGCCGCCATCGGCCCCACGCACGCAGCACGCCCCACGCACCTCCACCGTCGGGCACGCACGATCACCGCAGACCGTCCCGTTCCCGCGGTACAGACCGCCCGCATCGCGGCACGCCGCCAGCGTCATCACCACGCACCGCACCGTGCCATTCTCGCCGCGAACGCAGCACGCGCCCACGGGCTCAGGACGCGGGCAGGCTTCCGGCCCGCAACGCGTGTTGTCGCCGCGGTACACGCCGTTCAACTCGCGGCAGCGGGCCGCGGTCGCCTGAACACAGGCGATTCCCGTGTTCGTACGCACGCAGCATGCGCCGGTCACCGTCGTCGGCACGCACGAGTTCGGACCGCACACGGAGTTCGCACCCCGCCAGCGACCACCACGGCTCACGCACACCGTCTCGGTCACCACGACACACTCGATCGTGCCGCTCGCCGAACGAACGCAGCACGCCCCGGTCGGAGCAGCAGGAGGACAGGTGGCCGGACCACACAGGGTCCCGGCTCCGCGCCACTGGCCGTCGCGCTCGGCGCACATCGCCTCGGTCGTCACGAAACAGGCCACCGGTGCACCGACAGGGAACTGCACGCAGCACGCCCCGGTCGGAGCCGGCTGCGGACAGGTCTCCGGACCGCAGACGGTGCCGGCCCCACGCCATGCGCCGTTGCGCTCGGCGCACATCGCCTCGGTCAGGATGATGCAGTTGATCACGGTGCCCGCCGGGCCCTGCACGCAGCACGCGCCCGTCGCCGGGGGCTGCGGACAGGTCTCCGGACCGCACACCGATCCGACGCCACGCCACGCACCGTTGCGTTCGGCGCAGACCACCGCGGTCACCACCACACACTCAAGAACGCCCGTGTTCGATCGGACGCAGCACGCACCGGTGGGCTCGGGCTGCGGGCAGGTCGTCGGACCGCAATCGGTGTTCGCACCCTGCCACGTCCCGCCCTCGCGGACGCAGAACTCCTCGATGGTCACGATGCAAGTGTTCCCGTTCGGAGTCGCGATGCAGCACGCGCCGGGCGGATTCGGGTTGGGGCACGTATCCGCCCCGCACGCCGTTCCCACGCCGCGGAATGTGCCGCCCTGCGCATCGCAGTCGGCTGCCGTCACCACCACACAGATGATCTGGCCCATGCCCGGGGTCGCCACGCAGCACGCGCCAACCTGAGGAGGGGGCGCACAGTTGGTGTTCGAGCAGTTCGTTCCCGCGCCACGCCACGACCCACCCTCTCGGTCGCACGCGGCCTCCGTCGTGAGCACGCACGTGATGCCAAGCAGGCCATTGATGCAGCACGCGCCCGTCACCGGCGGCGTGCAGATCGTGTTGTCGCACGCCGAACCCGCGCCTCGCCACGTCCCGCCCTCACGCGTGCACGCGGCTTCCGTCGCGATCACGCACGTGATCGCCCCGTTCGCCTGGATGCAGCACGCGCCCGTCGGAGCCGGTTGAGGGCACGCATCCGCGCCGCACACCGTCCCCGCCCCACGCCACACGCCGTTCTGCGAGGCGCACATCGCCTCCGTCGACACCAGGCACGCGATTCCCGACGGCGTCGCCACGCAGCACGCGCCCGTCTGAATCACCGGGCACTGGGCCGCGCCGCATGTCACACCCACGCCCCGCCACGCGCCGTTCATCGACGCGCACTGGGCCTCGGTCACCTGCACACAGTTGATCGTCCCGGCATTGGGCGCCACGCAGCACGCCCCGGTCGCGGGTGCACACGTCGTCGGCCCGCACACCGTCCCCGCCCCACGCCACGTACCCCCCTCACGAGCGCACGCGGCCTCCGTCCCTACCAGGCACGTCACACCGTTGGGCGTCGGAATGCAGCACGCACCCGTCGGCGCCGGCGCGCACGTCGTGCTCCCGCACACCGTCCCGGCCCCACGCCAGGTCCCGTTCTGCGAAGCACACATCGCCTCGGTCACCTGCACACACCGAATCAACCCACCCTGCGCCACACAGCAGGCGCCCGTTTGCTGGGCATGCGCCTCGGGCACGCAACACATCGCCGACGCAAGCGACGCACACAGCATCGCGACTCTCGAGAGCCAACTCATGTGACTTCTCCCTTTTCACCACACCACCGAGAACCGGCGGGACGGCGCACCAACCGCTGGAGCACCTCGCCCGTCAGTGTCCGAGATAACGCCAGTGGTTTCAAGTGAAATGCACAAGACCCTCCGGTTTCCCGCCCCCCGCGGCCACCGGACACCCGGACTTTCACCTACCCCCCGCTCCTACTCCCCCAGCTCCCGCTTCGCCCCCTCGATCACCCGGTCCCAGTCAAACGCCGGCCCGGGGTCCACCTTGTTCTTCTGGACATGCCAGTGCCCCAGCAACCCTCTGAACGCCGCAAACGCCTCCGGGCTAAGGGTTTCGGGATCAACTCCCCCATCCGCCCCCCGCGGGTAATCCAGCGCGATCCCCGGCAACGCCCGATGCAACGCTGCCGTCAACTTGATCAACGCCTCGTACTGCTCCTTGGTCAGGTCGAACATCGTCAGCTCCTGCCCCTGGAGCTCACCCGTCACCAGCCGCTCCGGGTACCCGATGAAGCCCTCCGTCCGCACCCCGCCATCGCCCTTCGACCCCGGCAGCGTCACCCGCCACCGCCCCGCCTCGTCCCGGCCGTACCACTTCTCCAGCGGCGACCCCTCGAGCTTCGGATACGCCCCCATGTTCGCGATCTCGATCCCCACCGACCGGTCGTTCGCGATCGTCGCGTGAAACGCCCGCTCCTTCACGTCCAACGTCTGGTAGATCGTGCCGTCAATATCCAGCAAGAAGTGGACCGAGAGCCCCCTGGCATCGTGCAGCACACGGAAGCAGTCCCGGCTCACACCGCACACGTCGTAGTGGATCACAAACTGATCCACCCGCCCCCGCAGATCCTCGAGCGTCCAACCCCCGCCCCGCACCCGCTCAAACTCCGCGTCCGTCAGCCCCGCCGCGCGAATCCCATACCGGGCTGGCGTCGCCAGCTTGTCCTTGCTCTTCTCCCAGTCCATCTGATCCCGCGGGACAAATCGACGCTCCGTGCGGTACCCGTCGTACCCCCCGGCATCCGTCCAGAGCACCACCGGGGTCCCGGTGTGGAAGTACCTCCCAGCCACCACGATCTCATCCCCGCGGCGGTCGGCCATGTCACCAACCCGGGTCTTCGAGGAGCACCCCGTCAGCACCCCGGCAATACCCAGAACCGCCGCCACGACCGCCGTCCACGTCTTCATCGCGCTGCTCCAGACAACACCCCACGTCATCCAAAAACGACAACCCCCGGGCCGGTGGCACGGGGGTCGCGACGATCAAAGGTCGGGGTGGGATTCGAACCCACGGATAACGGATTTGCAATCCGTCCCATTAGACCACTCTGGCACCCGACCGGAGGGGAGACCATCATAGCGGCCACCACGCCACGCCTCAACACCCCGCGATTTCTCACGGATTGACACAGTTCTCGGCCCGACCAGCGTCCCGGAAGACCCGGACGATCCGAACGGTCTCCTCGGCCACGGCCACCTGGGCCTGGTCCGTCGAAGCCCCCGAGTGATGGGTGCAGTAGACCCCGGGCATCTTCACCGTCTCGCTGGCGAAGGCGGCCTCCGGGTCCCCCGGCTGCCCCTCGAGCACATCTAGGCCGCACCGCAGCTTCTTCTCCGCCACCGCCGCGCGAAGGGCCACCTCATCCACGACGCCCGCGCGGGACGTGTTGATGAAGTACGCCCCCTGCCGCATCGCCCCAAAGAACTCGGCGCCGAATAGCTTCTTCGTCGAATCGACCAGCGGCAGGTGAACGCTCACCGCGTCGCATTGGCGGGCCAGCGCGAGCAGGGCCGGCGTGTCGTTCCCGCCGAACTCGCAGTTGAGCGCCGACGCGTGCTGGGGGGTAATCCCACGCGACCACGCGATCACCCGCATCCCAAACGCGACCGCCCGCCGGATGACCTCCTGACCGATCGCGCCCACCCCCACCACCCCCAGCGTCATTCCCTTCAGGCCCTTCGCGCCGCCCGCGCCGGTCTTCCCGAACTCCTTCTTGTTCCACTTGCCGGCACGCATCATCTCGACCTGATCACCGATCCGGCGATCGCAGCAGAGCAGCAGCCCCATGGTCAGCTCCGCCACCGCCACCGCGTTCATGCCAGGGCAGTTGCACACCTTGATGCCCCGGGCCGTCGCCGCGCCGACATCGATGTTGTCCACACCCGACCCCGCGCGCACAATCAGCTTGAGCGAGTCCGCCTTCGCGAGCGTCGCCGATGGCACCTTGGTCGATCGCACAACCAGCACGTCCGGGCGCAGCTTCTCGAGCGCCCCCGGAATGCCGTCGATCCCGAGCGTGGGATCACTCACGACCTCGCACCCGAGCCCCGCGAGACCTTCCAGTCCAACCTTTTCGAACTTGTCGGCAACAAGGATCTTCATGGCAGGAGTGTACCACTCGGCACACTTCCCGCCCAGATCCCCCCACCGCCGACCTTCATCCCCGCCTACCGGCAGTTCACCGCCGTCACCACCCCGCCCGCCAGCTCGACCGTCGTGCACTGCGTCGCCGTCTTCGTCGAATCCCGATCCCACAACAGCAGCACATGCCCCGACGACGATTCCGTCGTCGTCGCGCACCACTGCCACGTCGCCGTGCCGTCCGGCCGGTCGGCGCGGCTTGTCGGTGCCCCAAAGCTCTGGATCAGCTCCGCCGACGTCGTCTGCCCCACACGAATCGTCGCCGCCTCCGAGCTCGTCAACGCCCGCCCGCTCACGTGCGTGTGCCGCGACCGATCCACAACAGAACACGCCGTCAAGCCCGCGACCAACCCACCCAACACGACCATCGCAATCGCCCGATTCATCGATTCGCACTCCAGTACTCGCCCGCGCAACACGCGATCCCGGTCACATGCCGCGGCTCGCAGGTGATACGCCCTTCTGCCGCATTCGTTCCGCTTTTGGCTGTGCCCGTTTCTCCCCCAGTGATGGGCCCATGCCCTAAGTCCGCACCACCCAAGTGGATGTCGCAGGAGACGCCACCTCAACTCAGCCGCCGGAACCGGGCATGGATCGCACCCTTTTCTCCACGGAAACCCGCGCAGATCCGCCGTCTTCACATTTCGCCGACGATCCCCGCACCTACGTGAACTCGACTCGCCACAGGGTCGATAGCGCAAAGACGTGACCACCGATTCCCCATCAACCCGCTCCGAGAACGGCACCCCCCTCTCCGGGGCCCGGCCCCGTTGGACTTGGCTTCGTTCACTGCTCTTCCCAGCCGCCGGCCTCGTCCTGATCACGACGGTCGCGCTCTCTGCGACCGGTCTGCTCCACGGGCTCGCGAGTGCGGAAGACGCCAACCACTGCGCCGCCCCAGCCTCCGCGACCGGGAACGCATTCGTCGACTTCTTCACCGGCGGTGGCACCTACATGGCCCGCGTCCACTGCATGACCACCGCCGACGGCACACCCGATTGGCCATGGATCGCGGCATTGCTGACACTCACCGCGGGAGTCGTCCTCGCCTACCTGCGCATCTTCGCATTCTGGATCCGCTCGTACCTCGCCGAACGACCCGCCGACCGCATCCACAAGCTCCGCGACCTCGCCGCCATCTTCCTGCTCTGCGCCATCTGCGGCTACGCGATGTCCATGGTGATGTTCGCGTGGCCGGCCTACCGGCTTCTCGCGTGCCTCCTGCTCCTGCTCAATGTCTTCGCGTGGAAGTTCTGCCGCAATCTCGAGCCCTTCGGCCGCGTGCTCAGCGGAGCCCGCGTGGAGCGCGAGTTGCGCGAGGCACTCCAGGCCCGGGCAGACGAACTCGAACGACGAGTCGCCGAACAAACAGCCCAGACCAACCGCCTCGCCGAGATCGCCCGCCGAACCGGGAACGGTGTCGTCATCACCGACGCCGCCGGCTACATCGAGTGGGTCAACGAAGGCTTCACCCGCATGACCGGCTACACCCTCGACGAGGTCCGCGGCAAGAAGCCCGGTTCCGTCCTCCAGGGCGAGGGCACCGACCGCGCCGAGGTGCAACGGATCGGCGCCGCGCTCCGCAAGGGTGACCCTGTCTCGGCGACCCTCGTGAACTACACAAAGTCGGGCGACCGCTACATGGTGCGCATCGACATCGAGCCCCTCCGCGACGACTCCGGCGCCCTCAGCGGGTTCATGTCGATCGAGACCGACGTCACCGAACTCGTCGCCGCATCAGAAGCGATCGCCGCCCGCGAGGGACGCCTCCGCGCCATCCTCGACGCCGAGCCAGAGTGCGTGAAGATCGTCGACAGCAAGTACCGCCTCGTCGAGATGAACCCCGCGGGCCTTGCGCTCGTCGCCGCGCCCTCCGCGGACGCAGTGGTCGATCTCGACACAACCCGCCTCCTCGCCCCCGAGTACCTTGCGGACTACCGCTCGTCGATCGACCGCGCGTTCGCGGGCGAGCAGACCATCGCGGAGTTCGAGATCATCGCCCTCGACGGCACACGCCGATGGATGGAACAGCACGCCACCGGCCTTCGTGACCCGCACGATGGCACCATCCGCGAAGTACTCGCCGTGACCCGCGACACCACGCTCCGCCGACGCATGGACCAGGAAATCCGCACCTCGCGCGACGCCGCCGAGGCTGCAACCCGCGCCAAGAGCGACTTCCTCGCGAACATGAGCCACGAGATCCGCACGCCTATGACCGCGATCCTCGGGTACACCGATCTGCTCGCCGAAGAGGGCGACCGAGCAAACGCCCCGCCCGAACGCCTCGAGTACATCGAAACAATCCGTCGCAACGGTGAGCACCTGCTCGCCATCATCAACGACATCCTCGATCTGTCGAAGATCGAGGCCGGCAAGATGGCCATCGAACTCATCCCGACCTGCCCCGCATCCGTACTCGCGGACATCGAGCGGCTCATGCGCGTCAAGGCCGAAACCCGCGGGCTCTCGCTCTCGTTCGCCACCGACGACTCACTCGCCGCCGGCATCCTCAGCGACCCGCTCCGCCTCCGCCAGATCCTCGTGAACCTCGTCGGCAACGCCATCAAGTTCACGGAAAAAGGCGATGTCCGCGTCGTCGCCACGCGCCGGATCTCGGCCGACGGCTCGCCGCGCCTTCACATCGAAGTCTCCGACACCGGGATCGGCATGTCGACAGAACAGATCGCCCGCCTCTTCGGCGCCTTCGAGCAGGCCGACGCGAGCACCACCCGCCGGTTCGGCGGCACCGGCCTCGGACTTCGCATCAGCCGCCGACTCGCCGAGTTGCTCGGCGGAGATCTCACCGTCACCAGCGTGCCCAATCGCGGAAGCACGTTCATCCTCGATATCCCCGCCGTCGCCACCCCCACGCCGCACGATTCGTCACCGCCCGTTCCGACCGGCACCGATGCCCCATCCCTCCTGGGCGCGCGCGTTCTCCTCGCCGAAGACGGCCCAGACAACCGCCGACTCATCACCTTCCACCTGACCAAAGCCGGCGCACGCGTCACCTGCGTCGAAAACGGCCGCCTCGCCATCCAGACCCTCACCACCGACGGAACCCCCTCCGGCCCCCTCGCCGATCCCCCGCCCTTTGACCTCTTCATCACCGACATGCAGATGCCCGTCATGGACGGCTACGCCGCCACCGCGCTCCTCCGCACCAAAGGTTGCACCCTCCCCATCATCGCCCTCACCGCCAACGCGATGTCCGGCGACCGCCACCGCTGCATCGTCGCCGGCTGCGACGAATACGTCACCAAACCGATCAACCGCCCCACCCTCCTCCAGGTCTGCGCCACCGCCATCGCCAACCAACGCGCCCGGGCAGGTTCGAACTGCCGACCTGCGGTTTAGGAAACCGCCGCTCTATCCAACTGAGCTACGGGCGCACCGGCCCAAGTGTAGCCCGCGGCACCCCGTGCGCTCTCCTCCCCTACCATCCCCACGTGACGACCAGCGACCGAACACGCTCATCTCCCGCCTCGACCTCGCCCTCACGCCGCGCCTTCACGCGCCCCGCGGGTCTGATCGCCGCGGCATCCATCACGCTCCTCTTCGGCGGCATCGTCGGCTGGTACCTCTGGAACGGTGCCCCGCAGGAACGCGACCCCCTCGACGACGCCACTCCACCCTCCATCGACGACATCCCAAACGCCGCCGACCTCCCCAAGCAACCAAGCAAGTCGCAACTCGACACCCTCGGCAACAACAGCGGTCCGTTCATGCAGTTCGCCGACCGCGAGGATCCCACCCGCGTCGCAGGCGAGATCACCGCCGACAAGGCCCAGCCCCTCGAAGGCCGCCGCTACCGACTCGACCGCCCCCGCGCCTGGAACTTCCTCCGCGACGGCCGCATGGTCTATATCGAAGCCGACGCCGGCCGCGCCGCCTTCGCCGAAGAAGGCGCGAAGGGACGCCCCGAAGAGGCCACCCTCGAAGGCAACGTCGTGCTGAAGCTCTTCGCCAAGCGCCCCGACGGCTCGCGACCCAACCCAGCTTCCGACACCGCGATCTACTCCGCCACCATGCAGGAGCTCCGCTTCGACAGCGCCCTGGGTCGAGTCACGATCCCCGGAAAGGCCCTCATCGCGGGATCCACCGCGTCCTTCCAAGGATCCGGCATCACCGTCCTCTTCAGCGAAATCTCCGAACGCGTCGAGCTCCTCCGCGTCGACCACACCGACTACATCGAGTTCCGCCCCGGCGTCGCACGCGTCACGCACGCCGCGCCGGCCACTCCCCTGCCGTCAAACCCCTCCGTACTCGCGACCCTCTTCGCGATCGCGCAGACCAGCACCGCGGCACCCAACGAAGTCGAGTACAAACTCACCGCCTCCAGCGAGGTCCGCATCCAGCAGGCGCAGAGCTCCATCACCGGCGAGAAGCTCGAAGGCTGGCTCCGCATGGTCGACAACCAGCTCCCCGATCGCACCCGCTCCATGCTCGAACCAGCCAAGCCCCAGCGCAAGGCCCAACCCCCCGCCCCAGCGCCCGGCTCCGCAGCTACCCCGGCCGCCGTCCCCGCGCCCGCCGAGCCCCAGCCGACGCCCACGCCCGCAACCAAACCCGCGCTGCCCATCCCCGCGCCCACCGATGAGCCCGTCCGCATCACCTTCGCGGGCCCGCTCGAAGTATCGCCCCTCAAGGCAACGTCCACCGAGCTCCGCAACAACGACGCCTTCCTCCGCATCACATCCTCCACCCCCGGTGGAGTTCTCGCAACCGACCAGACCTCCGGCGCCCTCGCCGCGGGCACGCTCCTCGAGTACGGCGCAACCCGGCGCGACGTCGCCATCGGTTCCGCCGATCCATTCGGCGCGTCCCTCACCATGCCCGGCTCCGGCGTGCTCATCGCTCAGCGCGTCGAACTCAGCATGCTGAGCGGATCCGCTCGCGTCCGCGGCGCAGGTCTCCTCGCCCAGCAAGACCCCCTCCTCACCACGCCCGATCTCCCCGACCGCGCGCTCCGCTGGTCCCAATCCGGCGAGTTCGACTTCGTCATGCGCGACGGTCAACTCACCCAGCAACTCAGCCGCGCCCTGCTCGTCGGCGACGTCCGCGCATCAGACCCCAGCGGCGAGTTCTCCGCCCAGCAGCTCCAGGCCGAGTTCGCCCCCATCGGCACAAACTCCACCCGCATCGCCCGCGCCCTGCTCGCCGGAAACGCCCACGCCAAAGGCAAGGACGGCTCCTTCCTCGACGCCGACGCCATCGACGTGAAGTTCAGCCAAGGCAAGTCCCCCACCGACGTCGCGCCCCGCCGCATCGTCGCCTCCGGCCACGTCTCCGGCGAACGCGCCGGAGACTCCATCAAGACCGACTCCCTCGCCGCCGACCTCGGCCAGGACGCCTCCGGCGCCACCGTCGCCACCTTCATCGAATCCCGCGGCGGCCTCGTCTTCCGCAACGCCGACGGCATCGAGGCCGTCGCCAACACCATGTCTGCCGATCCCATCGCCAAGATCGTCGACCTCTCCGGACCCGACACCACCATCACCCGCGGCGAGAGCATCATCGCCGGCAGCCACATCCGGCTCTTCTCCGACGAACGCCGCATGGACGTCCTCACCCCCGGCTCCTTCACCCACCGCGAGCCCGGCAAAGACGGCAAGCCCGACACCCACGCCAAAGTCTCCTGGTGGCGCTCCATGTCGTTCAACGACTCCCTCGGCCGCGTCGAGTGCATCGGCAAAGCCCACGCCGAGATCCTCACCGGCGAAATCGCCAAAGACACCGTCGACGCAGAACGCGTCGTCGTCCACATCACCGACGTCGAAGTCCCCGCGACCGACTCCAAGCCCGCCAGCACCTCGCGCACCGTCTCCCGCGTCGACGCCGACGGCGACGCCGCCTCCAATCGCCCCGTCAAGATCGAAGTACGCCGCTACGCCGACAACGCCGCCCCCGGCACCGAACGCCGCCTCGAACAACTCCTCTACCTCGAAGGCCAACGCGTCGTCGCCGACATCGCGGCCTCGACCCTCAGCGTCCCCGTCGCCGGCAAGCTCCTGACCGTCGACCGTCGCGACGAAACACCCGTCCCCTCCGACAAGCCCTTCTCCGGCGACGCCCGCGGCGACGCCCTCTTCCGCTGGAACGGCAGCCTCCTGATGGACCAGAAGCAGGGCCAGGTACGCATGCTCGACTCCGTCCGCCTCGACCACCGCCGCGTCACCGACGGCTCGCGCGTCGAACTCGAATGCAACGCCCTCACCGCGACCATCCTCGCCGATCGCCCCACCGAAACCACCACCACCTCCGGCCAGCTCAAGAGAGCCGTCGCCGAAGGCCGTGTCTGGATGCGCGCTCAAGGCCGTGAACTCACCGCCGGTGAAGTTGCTTACGACGCGACGGGATCAACCGTCACCGCCGCCGGCGAATCCGGCCAGCCGGTCACGCTCATGGACATCAAGACCCGCTCGCCCTTCGCCGCCAAGTGGCTCAGTTGGAACATCGCCACCGACCGCTTCGAGGCCCTCCAGACCCAGCCGATCATCGTCCCCCACTGATCGGCGCCACACCCGTTCCTCAGCTCGCGCCGAACCCCGCGCCCGCGTCGCCCACCTTGCCGATCGCCAGCGTGTTCGACGCCTTCGCCCGGCCCAACGGCCGCCCGGCGATCAACACGATCGGGTCCCCCGGCTTCGCGAGTCCACGCTTCACAAGCTCCCGATCCACCATCGCGTTCCAGTCTGTCAGCATGCCCGAAGGAGGCGGGGCATTGCGAACCGGGATCACCCCACGCAGCAACGCCATCCGCCGCGCCGTCTGCTCCGACGACGTAAACGCCAGCAGCGGCACGTGAAAGTTGTTCTGGCTCAGGTACCGCGCCGTCCCGCCATTCTGCGACCAGCACGCCACCGCCGTCGCCCCAAGATCCCGCGCAACCTCCCACGCGCCGTGCGCCAGCGCCGCAGTCGCCCGATGCCCCGCGTGCAGCCGCATCGGCGCACCCGAAGTCACGGTCAGCTCCCGCATCCTGCACTCCGCCGCCGCCACAATCCGCGACATCGTCTCCACCACCAGCACCGGGTGCTTGCCCGTCGCCGTCTCCGCCGACAGCATCACCGCATCCGCGCCATCAAACACCGCGTTCGCCACGTCGCTCGCCTCCGCTCGCGTCGGCGACGAGTTCTCGATCATCGTCTCCAGCATCTGCGTCGCCACAATGCACGGCTTCCCATACTCGTTCGACGTCGCGATGATCTGCTTCTGCACCACCGGAACCCGCGCGATATCCATCTCAACGCCCAGGTCCCCGCGCGCCACCATGATCGCGTCCGAGGCCTCCACGATCGAGTTCAGATTCGCTACCGCCTGCGGCATCTCGATCTTCGACACCACCGGGATCCACGCCCCCGGCGCCATCTCCTCGATCTTCTGCTTCAGCAGGATCACCTCGTCCGCCGTCCTCACGAACGACAACGCGATGTAGTCCATGTCCTGCTCAACCGCCCACCGCGCGCACTCCCAATCCCGATCCGTGATCGCCGGCGCCGTCAGATCGCTCTGCGGCACGTTGATCCCCTTTCCGCTCGTGATCTTCCCCCCCACCACCACCCGACACCGCAGCTCATCCTCCCCCTCACGCGACACCGCCAACATCCGGATCGCGCCGTCATTGATCAAAACCTTGTGCCCCGGCTTCACTTCCTCCACCAGCTTCTTGTACGTCAGCGCCAGCACCGCCTCCGGCCCCGCCGCCCCCTGCCTCACAGAGCACACGTCCGCCGCGCGGCTCAGCACCACGTCCTGCCCCGTCTCCACCTCGATCGAACCCCCGCCCGAAGCGCTCGCCGCCCCCACCCCAGCCGGCACCTTCCCCACCCGAATCTTCGGACCCTGCAAATCCCCAAGACACGCCACCTGCACGCCCATCTCCGACGCCACCGCGCGCACCGTCTTCAACCTCACCGCGTGCTGCGCCAGATCGCCGTGCGAAAAATTGAACCGGAACACCCCGACACCCGCCTCGATCAACCGCTTCACCGCATCCGGTGAATCGCTCGATGGCCCGATCGTCGCAACGATCTTCGCGAAGTTCGGCACTGTCTTCGGCTCGCTCATGGCGTCCCCTCTTCTGTCTGATAACCGCGACGGCCCCAAGGCACGCCACCCTCGTTATTTCGGCCGGTTCGCACGCTCGAGTTCGACGATCCGCCCGTAGTTCCCGCGAAAGAACTCCAGATACGCCGCCTCTGCCCGTTGTTGCGCCCCGGGCGCCCGCCAACTCTCCCGCACCACCTTGTACGTCTCGGGCGTAAACGGCACCTCCCGCCCCTCCACCACCGTCATCGGCCACGCGTAAAACAGCCCCTCCATCTCCGCCAACACCCCCGCCGGAAACCCCGCCGCCCCACGCGCACGATTCAACGCCCCCCACGCCGTCCGCTGCTCGTGCGCCGTGTCCACCGCAAACACCCCCATCATCAGCGGCAACGCCGACCGCCACCCCGCCGGCTTCACGTTCGACGCCACCTCAAACGGCTCCACCTTGTCAATCATCACCGACCCATACTTCGCGTACATCTCCCGCCGCACCGGCATCCGCCTCAACTCCGCATGCCGCGGCCCCATCAACTCCCCGCTCTCATCCCGCGGATTCCCCGCCCCCCGCTCGCTCGTCACGTTGTAAAACTGCCACAACGCCTGCGCCTCGTCCGTCAGCGTGAACTCCACAAACCGCTTCGACACCTCGAAGTTCGGCGCACCCCGCATGATGCTCACCGGATCCGCATCGATGTACGTCGACCCCTTCGGATCGATGTACCCCACCCGACTCGTCTCGAGCCCCTCCCCCGGCACCACGATCGCCTGACTCTGCCCACGCCCATAGAAGTCGATCGACAACCCCACCGCCGCCTCCCCCTGCGCCACATCCAGCGGCGTCTTCGGCGATGAGTTCGTAAAGCTCCGCGTGTTCGCGCACATCTCCCGCAGCAGCCGCCACCCGCGCTCCCACCCGTAAAAGTTCAGAATCCCCTCAAACGCCGTCGTCACCGACCCGCTCTGCCTCGGATCCGCCAGCGTCACCATCCCGATCAACGCCGGATCCGCCAAGTCCTCGAAGCTCTTCGGATACGGATCCTCCCGCCCCGGGTAGATCTCCCGGAACAGCTCCTTGTTGTACACAATCCCAAACCCCGACAACGCCGTCCCCACCCAGTACTGATCCGGGTCGTACAACTGCCCCGCCCCAACCTTGTTCTCCCCAAACCACCCGTCCAGCCTCGACTGCTCAAACCCGATCGGCGTCGACAGCGGCAGCACCATCTCCTTGCCCGCAACCTTCACCCGAATCCCCGTCTTCAGCCGCCCGTGTTCGTACGTCCCGCCCCCGAACATCATGTCCGTCGACACCGTCCCCGCGTCCACCACCGGATTCTTCGGATCCGAAAAATCCACACGCCCAGCCCCCACCGCCGCGTGGTACTGCGCCTCCAACTGCTTCATGATCTCCGACGTCCCCCCCGGCTGACGCCAGTCGATCTTCACGTGGCTCCCGTACTTCCGCAGATGCCACCGATCAAACGCCTCCGAAAACTCCTGCCGAATCTGCGGCACGTGCGGCGTCACCACCACGATCGTCGGTACGTCCACGCCCAAATCCCGCCGATCACTCGCCGGGCGCATCACAAACGGCACCCCGAGGATCGCGACAAGCACGATAAAGATGATCATCCGTCCGGCGTTCATTGCCCCAACAGTACGCGGTACCCTTCCGCATGACGCAGCCCCTCCCAACATCCCCCCGCGTCGCCCTCGTCACCGGCGCCGGCGCCGGCATCGGCCGCGCCATCGCCCTCGCCCTCTCCCACGCCGGCTTCTCCCTCGCCCTCGTCGGCCGACGCGATCTCCCCCTCCGCGAAACCGCTTCACTCCTCCCCAACCCCTTCACCCTCCTCCCCTGCGACCTCGCAGACCCCCGCGCCGCCGCCGACCTCCCCGCCCGCGTCATCTCCTCCCTCGGCCGACTCGACGCCCTCGTCAACAACGCCGCCATCGCCCGCCCCGCCCTCATCGGCCTCGCCACCCCCGACGACATCGCCGCCATGTTCGCCGCCAACGCCGCCGGCCCCGTCGCCCTCATCAACGCCGCCTGGCCACACCTCGAACACGCCGCCCGCGAGCGAGGACGAGCCACCATCGTCAACATCTCCAGCATGGCCACCCTCGACCCCTTCCCCAACCTCTTCGCCTACGCCGCCAGCAAAGCCGCCCTCAACGTCGCCGCCATCGCCGCCCACAACGCCGGTCACCCCCTCGGAATCCGCGCCTTCTCCCTCGCCCCCGGCGCCGTCGAAACCTCCATGCTCCGCGAAGTCGTCCCCCAGTCCATCCTCCCCCCAACACACACCCTCCGCCCCGACGCCATCGCCGCCGTCGCCCTCGAGTGCATCCAAGGCCTCCGCGACGCCGCCTCCGGCCAAACAATCCCCCTCCCCAGCCCCTCCAGCCCCTCCGTCCCCCCCAACCCGTTATCCTGATCCCAGCCCGCGGCAACCGACCCGCCCCCGTTCCGAAGGATCCACCATGGCCAACCGCTACATCGTCCACGGCATCGATGAAGTCTCCGGCGCCCCCTCGAAGAAAGTCGTCGAGGCCGACTCCGCCGCGCAGGCCGAAGCCATCGCCGCACGCATCGGCCTCAAAGTCTCCGGCTCCGAAATCGATACCTCTTCCTCAACACCCTCCACCACCACGCCCCCCAGCCGCCCCGCCTCCGAACCCACCGACGAACAAACCGTCTGGGAAGGTACCCCCAGCCTCTGGAACATCTTCTGGTGGTACCTCTCGTGCATACTCGTGATCACCATCCCCTACGTGATCTTCCTGCACCTCAAGATCAAAAACACCCGCTACACCCTCACCAACCAACGCCTCCGCATCTCCACCGGCATCATCGCCCGCGACATCGAAGACGTCGAACTCTACCGCGTCCTCGACAGCGCCGTCGACCAGACCGCCCTCGACCGCATGATCGGCATCGGCACCGTCGTCATCAACTCCTCCGACGAACGACAGCCCATCGTCCGACTCGAACGAATCCCCTCGCCCCGCGATGTGCGCGAACAACTCCGCCAGCTCTCAGAAGCCCGCCGCCGCTGGCGCAAAGTTCAGGAAATCGAAGTGCAGTAACTACGCCGCGAGCAAACGCTCAACGCCCAAGTCCCGCCGCGGCACAGCGTCCGCCTTCCCAACCAGCCACCCCTGCACATAATCCACTTCCAGAGACACCACCGCCTGCCACTGGCGGATCGTCTCCATCCCCTCCGCAATCACCTTGATCCCACGCAGGTGCGCGTGATCCACCAACCCACGCACCAACAGCAAGTCCCGCTGATGCGGATAGTCAGGGATCAACCCCTTCGCCAGCTTGATGTAGTCCGGCAGCAACTCGTCCACATACACCAGCGCGGCATTCCCCGTCCCAAGATCATCCAACGCCACCTTCGCGCCCCGCGCCCGGATCTCGCTCACGATCGCCTTCAGCATCGCAATGTCCGGGAACGCCTCGCTCTCCACCACCTCAAACACCAGGCACGACGGATCCGCCTTCGCCTTCCGCAACGCCTCCCACACGAGCTCAAACGCCGACGCCGGATCCCGGATCGTCAGCGGCAGAAAGTTCACAAACAGCTTCTCCCCAGCCTCCAACTGCGGCACCCCAGCCGCCACCGCCGCAACCCGCGCCTGCTCATCCAACTGAAACAACGCGTTGTGCGCACGCGCCGCATCAATGATGTCCCCTCCAGCCTTCATCTCCCCATCCACCGTCCCGCGGATCAACGCCTCAAACCCCAGCACCGTCCCCGTCTCCACCCGCACAATCGGCTGGTAAAACGGCGTCAGCGACCGGCTGTTCACAAGCTCCGGAAACCAGTGCGTCGTCAGCTTGTACAAAAACGGATCAATCCCCAGCGACTTCCACGCGTTGAACACCCCGCCCGAGTCCACCGCCGCGGCACGCAGCTGCCGCCTCTCCCCCCACGTCATCGACTCCACCAGCCGCTCGAACCGGTACCGCCAGTCCTCACCGTCGATCACCACCGCCCCGTTCAGCAGCCTCGCCCCAACCTCCGCGCGCAGCGCCATCCGCCCGATCAACACCGGGTCATCCGCCCACAGCGCAACGCCACTCGCGTTGAACAACGGAACAGGGGGAGCAGGAGTTTGTTCGGTCGGGTGTCGGTTCATGGGTGTATGCCAGCGCAAACGTCCATCGGCACTTCCGATGGACGCCTTCGCGCCGGCTCACCACTTCCCAGCACCCAGCCGTTAAGAGTTTCCCTGTGACCCCGCCGGCGGTGTCGCCACCGTGTTCTTCACGTACAACTCCCGCAGCTGGTCCTCCGTCACGTAGCTCGGCGCACGCGTCATCAGGTCCGACCCGATCTGCGTCTTCGGGAACGCGATGACGTCCCGAATGTTGTCCGTGCCGACGAAGTTCATCACCAGCCGGTCCAGACCGAACGCGATACCCGCGTGCGGCGGCGCACCGTACGACAACGCCTCAAGGAGGAAGCTGAACTTCTCCTTCGCCTGTTCAGGGGTCAGCCCCAGCAACTGGAAGACCTTGCTCTGCACCTTCCCGTCGTGGATGCGCACCGAGCCACCGGCAATCTCCTGCCCGTTCAGCACGATGTCATACCCCGCCGAGACGATCGACTCGATCGTCACATCATCATCCACCGAGGCATTCACAAACGCCTCAGCCTGGTCGTCACGCGGCGCAGTGAACGGATGGTGCATCGCGATCCACCGCCCCGACTCCTTGTCCTTCTCGAACATCGGGAAGTCCACCACCACGAGGAAGTTCCACGGCCCGCCCTCGGCGCCCGGCTTCGGAACCACGCCCATGTCCCGCGCCACCTTTTGACGCAGTTCGCCCAGCGACTTCGTGCACACGTTGTACGTGTCCGCCACGAACAACACCGTGTCGCCCGGCTGCAGACCCAGCGCCGCCGTCAGCTCCGCGCGAACCGGCTCGAGATGCTTCGCGATACCCGTCTCGAAAACACCCGCCGCGTTCACCTTCACCACCGCAACGCCGCCCGCGCCAAACCCGCGCACAAACTCGTTGTACCCGTCCGTCAACTTGCGGCTCAGCTTCTCCGCGCCCCCAGGCACCCGGATCGCCTTCACAACGCCCCGTTGGCTGTTGTACCGCGGCCGATCCGCGCCCTTCGCCAGCGTGTCCTTGAAGAACCCGAGCTCCGTCTTCGCCGCGATCTCCGAAACGTCCGTGATCTCCAGCCCGTACCGCGTATCCGGCCGGTCGATCCCGAACCGCTCCATCGCCTCCCGATACGTCATCTTCAGGATCGGCGGAACCTCAACGTTCATCACCTCTTTCCACAGCCGACGAACGAACCCCTCCATCATCTCGACCACCTGGTCGCGACGGACGAAGCTCATCTCCAAGTCGATCTGCGTGAACTCCGCCTGCCGGTCCGCACGCGGATCCTCGTCCCGGAAACACCGGCAGATCTGCATGTACCGGTCGCACCCCGACACCATCAGGATCTGCTTGAAAAGCTGCGGGCTCTGCGGCAACGCATACCACGAACCCGGCACGTGCCGGTTCGGAACCAGAAACTCCCGCGCACCCTCCGGCGTGCTCTTGTACAGGATCGGAGTCTCAACCTCCAAGAACCCGTTCTCGTCGAAGTACCGACGCGTCACCTGGTACACCTTGTGGCGAACCCCCAGGATCTGCTGCATCCGGGGCCGACGAAGGTCCATGTACCGGTACGTCATCCGGAACTCTTCCGCCGGCAGCTTCCCCATGTCGTCCGGAAGGAACGGCGGATTCTCCGTCTTGTTCAGCACCTCGATCTTCGAGACCGCGATCTCAACCTTGCCCGACGCCAGCTTCGGGTTCTCCCCGCCGACGCGCGCACGGACCTTCCCCTCCACCGCCACCACGTACTCGTTCCGCAGCGTGTCCGCGTTCCCCATCATCTCCTGACCCGCACCGTCATCCGGATCAAACACCAGCTGCGTAATCCCGTACCGGTCACGCAAGTCGATGAAGATCAGATTCCCGTGGTCGCGGTACGAGTTCACCCAGCCGTTCAGTCGCACGGTCTGGCCGATGTGGGAGTCGCGGAGTTCGCCGCAAGTATGTGTACGCAGCAGCATGCAAGGATCCTTGTTCGCAGAGAGTTCGGGCGCGGAGTATAGGAATGCGAAAACCCGAAAACGATCCCCGCTCACCCCCACGCTCCCCCCCCACGCTCCGCCACACGCCCCCATGCCCCTCACGCGTCCTCGTTCATCTCCACCGCGCGCTTCACCCACGCCGAAAACAGCCCCGCCCGGATCTCCTTCGCACTCCTCACCTTCACGTGCCGCATGTTCTCCCCCGTCCCCTCCAGCAGCCCGTCCGGATCCGACAGGTAGATCCCCTGCTCGTAAAACCCCAGCTTCGCGTACCCCCGCGCCGCCTGGATGTAGCACAGCAGCCCCTTCTGCTCGTACACCGGCATCCCCCACTTGATCGATTCCTTCGCCCGCGGCGCCGCCTCCCGCACCAGCCGCCGCAGTCGGTCCGTCACCTCCCGCAGCTCCGGATCCACCGCTGCAAAGTACGACTCCGCGGACAGTCCCAAGTCCGCCCGAGCCTCCATCTTGCCCGCCTTCTTCGTCACCTTCTTCTTCGCCGCCATCGCGCCAGGCCCTCCGCCAATCCCCTCCCCCCTCCAACCCCAGTACCTCTCCCAGTATACCAAACCCCTTCCCCCGTACCCCCCCGCCCGCAATCCCCGACCTCATTCCGCCCCTCTTTCGCATGGTCTTCACACCCACTCCCACAGGACCCACGCCATGCCCGCCCGCGCCTCCATCCCCCTCGTCCTCGGCGGCATCGCCGCCCTCCTCGCCCTCCTCGCCGGTGCATGCCGCCAGATAGGCGTCAAGTCCAACGGCTCTCCCGCCGGCCGCGTCGTCCGGGCCGGCTCCCACCTCGCCGTCGTCATCGAAACCTGCGACCCCTACTTCCCCTCCCTCAAGGGCGTTCCCCAGGACCGGATGAGTTACTCCTACGAACTCTGGCTCTTCCCCGACTCCGGCACCTCCCCCCACTCCACCACCACCCTCGCCCGCTCCGTCCGCTCCTCGGACCGCACCCACAACATCGGCGCCCAGTACTTCGAAAACGACATCCTCTGGTTCACCATCTCAGACGTCCAAGGCTTCGACCTCTCCTCCCGCTCCATCACCTCCCGCCCCGTCCCCAAGCACATCGCCTCCATGCCCATCTCCCAGCTCATGGGTTACAACTCCCGCCCCGAAGAGCCCTTCCTCGCCAAAGGCGTCCTCTGGTCCCCCTCCGACTGGTTCACCCTCGCCTCCGACACCGAAGCCGCCACCGACCTCGCCCCCAACGCCCGCATCAACCCCTCCGACGACGCCGTGCGTTCCCGCAACCCACGAACCCTCCGCCTCGCCTCCATCGCCTCCAACCCACTCCCCCGCGTCACCTCCACCGACGCAAGCATCTCCTCTCCCCCCTTCCGCCACGCCGCATTCCTCCGCGACGCTCCCAGCGGCAACGTCATCCGCTTCTCCAACCCATACAGCTTCCTCGTCTTCCACCGCGAAGGCGACTCCGTCCACCCCACCCTCCGCCTCTCGCGCGTCGGTCTCGACGGTTCCACCATCTGGACCCTCGATACCCAGATCGACAAGCTCACCCAGATCCTCCCCCACCCCACCTCTCCCGCCTTCGTCGGCGATCGCTACATCGGCCCCGACAAACTCGCCGAGCCCATCCTCGCCATCGCACGCCTCGACCTCGGCACCGTCCACATCCACTCCCTCCGCACCAATCCCAACTGACGAGCACGCCCCGCATGCCTTGGATCTCCCTCGTCGTCTCCCTCATCAACGCAACCTTCCGAACCCCCTCCTCCCAACCCCCCACCACACCCGCGGCACCACCAACCCTTCACCCCGCCCTCCGCGGCGCCTCGCTCTCCTACGCAAGCAACGGACGCGACGGCCGCGTCGTCTTCAACCACCCCAAGACCTCCTTCGATCTGTACTACGAGTTCGGCGGCAACGACGTCCTCGCCATCATCTCGATCCCGACGTCGGAACAATGGACCCGCGACACCAACCTCCCGCTCAACCTCCGCCCCGCAACCCTCGACTTCATCGCCCGCCAGATCATCCGCGACCAAACCACCAAACCCGGTGCCCGCTTCACCATCGAGCCAGACTCCATCGTGATCTACTCCTAAGAACACGACCGCCCGCCGACCCGCCCGCGCGAGCACTTGTCCCCCATACATCCCACCCAATAAAGAGTGCTCGCCTCCGAGCACTTGTTATGTGTTTGTAACCAACTTAGGACAACCACCTCGCCAACAAAACCCGACGGTCTAGCCTGCCCCGTGTCGGCGCCCGCCCCGGAGTGACAGCAAAACCGTCCCGGGATGGACACGCCGTGCACGTTTGCACTCGAAAGGTGGTTCTTATGATCGTTCGTACCTGCGTCGCGTCTCTTCTCGCCTCCTGCATCGCAACCGTCGCACCCGCCGGCATCATCGCCGTCTCCGACATCGGCGGCGGCATCCTCCTCAACTCCGGCCCGCTCGTCCCCGGCCTCTTCGGCAACAGCGAAACCGCGTGGTCTACCTCCGCTCTCGCCAGCGTCCACGCCCACCTCAACTCCAACGGGATCGCCACCGACGGCAAGATCACCATCCTCGCCGCCGAAACCGACTACGGCATCTCCCTCATGGCCCTCATCGACGCCGAGATCGGTGAATCCAGCACCGCCTCCCTTGGCCACCTTCACCTCGACACCGTCGCCAACGGCAGCAACCTCGCGTTCGCGAACGACTCCGGCGGCCTCATCACCATCGGCCCCGCCAGCTCGAACGCCCGAATCGCCTCCGGCTCCCTCGAATGGAACAGCAACGGCGGCGGCGACGCCTTCGCCTGGGCCGGCCTCCTCCCCGGCAACTCCATGACCTTCCGCTTCAACCGCACCGGCATCGCCCAACTCGGCCTCAACGAACCCGCCACCTTCCAGTTCATCAACTGGAACGGCGCGGCATGGGGTGTCGTCGCCCTCCCCGTCGGGCTCCAGGGCTTCACATCCACCGGCGACTACGGCTTCGCCGCCTCCGTCCTCGTCCCCGCCCCCTCCGCCCTCATGATGTGCGCAGCACCACTCCCACTCCTTCTCCGTCGCCGCCGCGCGATCTGAGCGTACTCACAAACCCCAACCCCTCATCCGAGGCCCCCCGCGGGGCCTCTTTTCTCGCGCCCGCTCATCCCCGCCGAACCCTTCCGCGCATCCCGGCTCGCCCGCATCGTCATCGTACTCAAATCCCTGTCCACCGCCCTCCAATCAACCCGCCCACACCCCCCGTGCAACTCCCACATCTCCTTCGCGATCGCGTTCACAAGCGTGCGGTTCTCCTCCGCCTGCAACTTCATCAGTCTCGCCCTGCGTGCCAATGCGTTCATCCCTTCCTCCTCGGTCCCCTCACCTTGCAAACCTCTTTCATCCTCATGATCTCCAACGCCCCTCCCACCCGCAATAGGGAACTTTCCCCTATGTGCCGCACCCGCTCTTTCTCGCCGTAGAAACCCCTTCCCTCCCCGTACAGTTCCTCATGCGCAAGGCACCTCCACGCCGCGGGAAAACCACAATCCCGCCCGCCTCCTCGCGCCAATCACCCGCCGATCGTCGCCGCCAGCTCGCGCTCGACCCCATCATCACAATGGACGCCGTCGGCGTCATCCAATCCGCGAGCGATTCCGTCGAACACGTCTTCGGTTGGACACCCAACGAACTCCTCGGTCGAAACGTCCGCGTCCTCATCCCCGAACCCCGCCGCTCCTCACTCGACCGCTACCTCGACCGCTACCGCCGCGCCGACCCCGGCAGATCCCTCACCCGCTCCCGCCGCTTCGACGCCGTCCGCAAAGACGGCTCCGCCGTCCCCATCGAACTCTCCATGTCCCGGGCCGATCTCCCCGCCCAGGAAGAACCCTTCTTCATCGGCATCGTCCGCGACTGCAGCACCGAGATCGACGTCGGCGGCGACTCACCAGCCACCCGCTCCCGCCTCCAGAAACTCGTCACCGAACAAACCCGCGCCCTCGCCACCGCCCACCTCCGCCTCCACCTCACCGACCGCCTCACATCCCTGGGCACGCTCGCCGCCGGCCTCGGCCACGACATGAACAACGTGCTCCTCCCCGTCCGCGCTCGCCTCAACGCCATCGAGCACTCCGGCATCCCCGCCTCCGCGCTCAACCACGTCAACGCCGTGCGCCGCTCCGTCGCATACCTCCAACACCTCAGCGACGGCCTCCGCTTCCTCACCATGGACCCCAGCGGCCCATCCTCCAACTCCGACGAAGCCTGCGAAACCGACCTCGCCCAATGGTGGAAACAAGTCGGCGTCCTCCTCCGAAAGGCCGTCCCCGCCGGCATCCGCATCTCCGCCTCATTCCCCTCCAACCTCCCCGCCGTGCAATCCGCGCCCCACTGGCTCACCCAGGCCGTCCTCAACCTCTTCGTCAACGCTAACGAAGCCTCCCTCCGCCCACACAGCGGCCACATCCAGATCTCCGCCACACCCTCCGCCAACCGCAAATCCGTCCGCCTCAGCGTCGCCGATCGCGGCCGAGGCATGTCCGCCGATGTCCGCAAACGCGCCTTCGACCTCTTCTTCACCACCAAGTCCCGTGGCATGGGCACCGGCCTCGGTCTTCCACTCGTCCGCAAGGTCGCAGAACGCGCCGGTGGTCACGTCGAACTCCAATCCGAACCCAACCGCGGCACCGTCGTCACCCTCGTCCTCCCCGCCGTCGCCTCCAAACCCCGCTCCCCAAAGACGCCCGCCGTCACCGCCACCATCTCCCTCCGCGACACGCGCACCTCCGCACTCGTCGCACAGATCCTCATCGCCGCCGGCGTCCACATCACCCGAAGCACCCGATCCGCGCCCGGGCCCGCCGACATTTGGATCACCCAACCCTCCCTCGCCACGCTCGCCTCCGCTCAACGCCGCCACGAACTCAAACCACCCCGCATCCTCATCCTTCTCGGCGATCCCCCAGCCTCCCAAAAGGCCAAGTGGGCCGCCCTCAACCCCGTTGTCGTCCCAACACCAGCCGACTTCGAGACCCTCCGTCTCGCGCTCGGCCACGCGTCCACCACCGTCGAAGGAAGGAGAACCCCTTGAAAGCCGCCAAACCCCGCCCCACCGCCGTCCCACCCACCACAGCCCGCCGCAAACCTCTCCCATCCCCCGAAACACAACCCGCCCCCGAATCCCACGCCATCCGCATCCTCTGCGTCGATGACCACGCCGTCCTCATCGAAGGTCTCAAAGCCCAGTTCGCCGTCAGCGGCGGCATCGAAGTCGTCGGCACGCTCTCCTCCGCCGCGCACCTCCTCGAATCCGTCGAACGCCTCACCCCACACGCCGTCCTCCTCGACATCGAACTCCCAGGCCCCGACGCCTTCGAGATGGCCGACCGCCTCTCGCACTCTCGCCCCGCCGTCCGAATCATCGTCCTCAGCGCACACGTGCGCGATTCCTACATCTCCGCCGCCTTCGCCGCCGGCGCCGCCGCCTACTTCGCCAAGGCCGACGAACTCGACGACATCGTCGAAGGCATCCGCGAGGTCATGCGCAGCAAAGGCGGGTCCTTCGTCCTCGGCCCCAAGGTGCGCGAGCGTTGCCGCCCCGTCGGCACGTCCCTCTCGGGCAAGAGCCCGAGCAGGAACACCGCCCGACGCCGGGCCGGGGCCGCGGACGAATCGCCGCAGACGCTCCTCGACACCCTCACCGCACGCGAACTCGAAGTCCTCCGCATGATCGGCGCGGGCCACTCCCGCAACCAGATCGCCGCACAGCTCTGCCGCAGTGTCAAGACCGTCGACGGTCATCAGGCCCGCATGATGCGAAAGCTCAGCGTCGACTCGCGCGCCGAGCTGATGCGCCTCGCGATCCGCGAAGGTCTCGCCTCCGCCTGATGGGGGATCTTTCCTCAGTCGATTCCCTCCTCACAACCGCAATCATCTCTCATCTCGCCCGTTCCCCATTACGAACGCTCGAGACCGCGGCACTCGGCCGTGCTTGCACTGAAGCAGTACCCGATCCCCCGTCGCTTCACGCTTGGCCTCGCCACGCTGGAAGGGAGAGAGGCGGGGAATCGGTTTGGGGACGCGGGCCAACGCCTACGTCCCCGCTTGAACCCGCCGCGCCCGACTCACGCGGCGGGTCTCATCCACGGTCGCGATGGTCATGCGTGTGTTCCCCGTATGACCATCGCAGCCGTTTCGCTCACATCGCCAAACGAAACAACCCGGATTCCTCCGGGTTGTCCTACCTCCCTCCGCTACCCCTCCAGCACGCTCAATCCGCGCCGTGCTTGTCCGCGGAGTCCTTCAGGCTGTCGCCGGCCTTCTCGATGTCCGCGCCAACACCCTTTGTGGTGTTGCACCCGCACACCACGGCCGCGCACGCCATCAGCACCACACAGCCCGCAACTCGAATGATCCGCTTCATACATCCTTCCCTTCGCCGCGTACTCCGCGGCAGACTCCCCCTCATCACACCGGACTCCGCTTCCCGGTCACCAGGCTGTACACCAGCCCGACCAGGAACACGATCAGAAACACAAAGAACAGAATCCTCGCCACGTACATCGATTCACCAGCAATGCCGGTGAACCCGAGCAGTGCGGCGATCAACGCGAATACCAGAAACGCCAGTGCCCATCGAAGCATGACACACTCTTCCTTTCCTTCACCGTGATCCCCGAGCAACGCCCCGCGTCACCCGTTCAGCCTTGCCCCTGAACATGCCCACCACGTGCGGCAGTGCCCACACCCCCGCCCGTGCGAGCGCCCACCAGACCGACCCCTGAGTTCCGACCTCTCGGCGCGCAACCCGCTCCGGTTCCCTGCGCACCATGCGTCGAGCGAGCAGCACGCCGCCAACGAGCGCGAGTCCGCTCCCGGCCACCAGCCCCAGCCCAATCCGCCCGCGCACGCGATCGTCGCGCGTTTCTGCCCACGAGAGCAGATTCGCCTTCGCACGCTCAACGCGCAGCCGGCCGAGGCGGGCCACACGCTCTCGCTCGCTCTTCGCCCGCGACACGCTCATCGCGACCTCCCCTCGAAGCAGCGCGAGAAGCACAGCATGCACCCCGCGGCAGCCCCGACCAGCACAAGTCCCACAACAGCGGCCGAGACCGCTCGACCCCATGTCGGCTCAACCCACCAGTACAGCCCCGCTGCGAGCAGCGATGCACCCGCGAGCATCAGCGGCGCGGCGACAACGAGAAACGTTGCGGCCATCGCGGTTTCGCAGACAAGCGAGTGCGCTCGCCGCGCCTCGACCCGCAGCACTCCGCCGGCGGCCTTCGCCTCCGCTTCAACCAACTCAACCAGCCGCACGACGAACTGAGAGATCGCCTTCACGCTCAGCTCCTCGGCCGGAACACGAGCAGTCCGATCACCAGCCCGACCCCCGCCGCGATGCCCAGGCTCGCCATCGGATTCCGCGCGATCACGCACTTCAGCGACGCCGCCGCATCCGCGCCAGCACGCTCCACGTCGTGGAGCTTGTCCTTCGCCTGCATCACCGCGCGGTCGGCACCGTCGTGAATGCCTGCGGCGCCGTCACGCATCAACTGGGCTGCGTCCGCCGCGAGAGCCCCAAGATCCTCGCGGAGCACGCCCGCGCCCACGCGCCCGGCCTCGTTCCGCGGTGCAAGACCGTCCGTCGTTCCAGAGTGTTCCATCGCAAACCGTCCTTCCTGATGAGTTTCCAATGCACGACCACAAAGCCGCACGACCGCCGGGGGAAGTCGGCGGCCGTGCGGTGGTGCTCCGCCCGCGTGAAACACGCGAACGGAACGAAAGTCCGCTGAATGTCCGTGTGGCTTCCGCCAACTCGCTCTCGTGTGCCTTCCGCGCCGGACATTCCCAAATGGAGGGCGTTTGACTCTCGCCGAACGCCCCCACGACCCCCACCCGGACCGTTGACTGCGTGAACTCACACGCTGGCGTGCTTGTTGTTGCCTCGCGCGGTCGAACGCACTCGATCCCAGGCATCGCGACTCGCGTCCTTTGCCTGGTTCCAGGCCAGACGCGAACCGCCCTTCACTCGATCCCAGTCGCGCCCGAGCTCCGCTTCGATGCTTTCGAACGTCCGGTTGTTCGCGCCACGACTCTCGTAGCTCTCCCAACCGTACTGGTACGCAGGGGCATACTCCTCGAACACCGTGTGCGACTGTGCGTACGGCCTCGAGGCAAAGTTGTGCTTCCAGTAATCGGCCTCAGCGGTCGGATTGATCGCCTCGGCTGTCGCCTTTCCGGCGATCCCGCCGAGCACGGCCGCGGCGGCCGCTCCCGCGACAGCGCCCACGGGCCCGCCGATCGCCGCTCCGGCGATCCCGCCCACCACGCCGGCACCCGCCGCGCCGATCCCCGTGCCAACCGGGTGCGAACCCGGCGTGCCCGTGATCGGATCCTTATGGAGGTCCTTCTCCGTCTTCACGCAAGACGCATCCGTCGTGCTGCACTTCGCGTCCTTCTTATGGTCGTTCATTGTCGTACTCCTTGAGTTGTGTCGTGGTCCAACGGCGGTTCCGGGGTGAGCCGCCAAGATCCTGTCGATCGTCCCCCGAACTCGTTTACGGAAGAGCCCACGCCGGTGCGTAGTTCAGGTCGAGCAAAACCACCCGACCGTCTTTGCACGTCACCGACTTCGCCATCCAGTACTTCTGCCCATCCACCGTCGTGCGGCACGTATCAACCTTGATGGAATCCCCGACCTTACACAGCATCTCCTGGTTGCTCATGTACCAGCTCGGCCCGAGCACCACCAGCTCTTCCTTGCCCTGCACGTCGATCTTCACGCCGGTCGCCGAGGGTGTGCCCTTGTCGAACTTCACCTCGCACAACTCGGTCACCCGGCCCTCGACCACCCGCGCCGAGTTCCGCTCGATCGCGTTGATCACCTCGCCACGCGGTGCCCAGGGATGCGACGCGCTCCGCTCCGACCTTCCCGATCTGGGAACTGGTTCGAACTTCGGCGCAGGAACCCCGAACGCCTTGTACACGCGCTCCGCCTGCACACCCGTGCTCAGCGATGTCGGGTCCTTCGGTGTCTCCGGGCTCTCCAGCACCATCTCCTTCGAGGCATCGATCCGAACGGTGCCGTCAAAGGTCACCGTTGCCACGCTCCACGGCACCAGCCGCTTCGTGTCTGCGATGCCGAGGAAGTTCTTGTTCGGATCGATCGACAGGAACCCGATCTCTCCAGACGTGCGATCCACGATCACCTCGTGAACCTTGCCCACCGCTTCGCCGCGGCAGTCGATCGTCATCCCCGGCAACCCGCTCATCAGCAGGTACCGCGAGTACGGCGCACTGTACTGACGCCCCCCGGCTTCCACCGTCTTGAGCGCCCACCGCGGGGTCCCGTCCGTGTCCCGGAGCTGCAACGTGTGCTCGTCGTGCTTCATCGATGTCGCAACCAGCAACTGATCCGGATCCCGGGGCAGCGAGATCGTCTCCAGCGAGACCTGATCCCCGCGCATCGGCGCGGCCTTCGCCCCGTTCACGAACCACGAAGGGCCGAGGGCCACATCCCGCATCGCGCCGTCAGCCTGCGCAACCCGGATGTGAACCTGCTCGCCGAACGAGGTCGACCGAACGCGCGTCACCTCTCGCACCTGGCCTTTGAGGCTCAGCTGCTTCGCGGTGTCCAAGTTTCCGGCGTACGGATCCGACCCGGCGGACGCATCCGCCGTCAAGCGCTGACGGAGCGTGTTGCTGTTGTCCTTGGCGTCGTCCTTCATCGCCTGCCAGCTCTGCGCCGTGTACTCGGGGTACTGCTTCAACTGCTCCGCGGTCGCGCCCAGCACGAAGCTTCCCTCGTCGCCGGCCTGCCACCCGAACGAGTCGAACGGGATCGCGATCTCGCGCCCGCCCATGCCCATCGAGCTTCCCGTCCGCACGATCACGTGCTCGATCCGCCCCCAGCCGCGATCGAGAATCAGGTCGCTCACTTCAGCGATCTCTTCGCTGTTGTTGTTGATCACCTTCCGACCGCACAGCCATTTCGCCGAACGGAACTCTGTTCCCACAGCCACCACGGCCCCGGTCCGAACCCCAGGTGCGACGCTCTGCGCGCTCGCGGCAGTCACCCCACCCGCCACCACAACAAGGACCATCGCCGTCACGAAACCAACCGACATTCGAGTCTTCATACTCAACCTTCTTTCTTCGCCAAACATCCCAGACCCACACGGCCCATCGCGCCAAGGCCCCAACCTGCGGCCCACGCAACCAACGAATGTTCGACGTAACAATCATGCCACCGCGAAGGCCGGTGAACAGTGAGCATCTTTCCGCCATCATCCCACCCACGCCCGTTGCGAGCAGCTCGCGAAGCTCGGGTTCGCCGATCTTCCCAATGCACAGCGGAGCCTCGCGCAATGAGAGGCCTCGGGTGGGGGCGGAAGTGGGGAAGTGGTTGAGGGGGGAAGTGGCGAAGTGGCGGAGTGGCAAAGTGGGCGGCTGGGCGTTGATGTTCGCGAGGCCGCGGCGGGGGGAGGGAAAGCAGCAAAGCAGCAAATTCGGAAGGGGTGGCGAAGTGGTCGAGTGGCAAAGTGGGCGGCTGGGCGTTGATGTTCGTTGGGCCGCGGCGGGAATCTGGGTCAGTGAGGAGGAGAGGGCGGTTGCGCTGGGGCTTCGTCTGAGATCTGGGATTTCAGAGTTGAGATTTCGGAGGCGGAGGAAGAGGGGTCTGAGATTTGAGCGTCAAGCGCTGAAGATTCAGACGAGGGGGACGGGGCGTCGGAGGGCTGAGGGTTCAGACGTGAGGTCTCGGAGGGGGAGTCGGTCGCGTCTGATTGCTGAGCGTTCGGAACGGAAGTGTCAGAAGAGGAGGAAGGGGAGTCTGAGATCTGAGATTGCAGATTTGAGATCTCAGAGTTCAGATTGGGGAGTTCGGTGTTTGCGCGTGCGGCTGCGGCTTCGGCGGCGGCCTGGGCTGCTGTTGCTGCGGCTGCGACTCGTTCGCTTTCGAGTTCGTAGGAGGATTTTGCGGGGGGCACGTAGCCCTCGGGGACTTTGGGGAGTTGGTCGCGGAGTTTCTCGGGGAGGTCGTCGGGGATGCGGGCGCCGGAGGCGAGGCGGCGGATGATTTCCTGGTTGGCTTGTTCGCGCATTTCGGCGAGGCGCTTGGGGGGGATCAGGTGCTCGGCGAAGATCTCGGGCATCGTGAGCATGAGCTTGCGGTTGTCGGCGCGGAAGCCCTCGAGCAACTCGCAGAGTTCTTTGTCGATGGGGAGGCCGCCGGGGAGCGTGTAGCGAGGATCGACGGGCATTTCGGCGGGGTCGTTGGAGCCGCCGGGGAAGAAGATTCGGCGCTTGGGGACGGGGGTTTCTTCCAACTCCGCGGGCAACTGCGTGGTGAAGATGGTGTTGGGTTTATCGAGGCGCGGGTCGCGCTTGGTCGGGGCTTGCTGCGCGCGGGAGCGGTGGGTGGTGGATTTGCGGAGTGATTCTGCCGCGCGGCGGATGGAGTCGAGGGTTTTGCGTTGACGGTCTTTGTCGGCGGGGGTGGGGTTTTCGGGGAGGCCGCGCAAGGCGCGGAGGTCGTCGAGTGCTTCGGCGATGGCGTCGTTGGCTTTGAGGGAGTGGCGTTGGTCTTGGATCTGGACGGCGAACTCGATGAGGGAGCGGATATCAGGGTTGTACATGAAGCGGATGAGGGTGCCGAAGGAGACGGCCATGCGCTGGGAGATGGACTTGAGGGATAGCTGTTGCTCGAAGAAGAGGCTCAGAAGGGAGTCGATGGCTGGTATCGAAGGAAACGCGGTGCTCATACCCTATACCCCCCTTTGGACGCTTCTGTGCGCACGGAGGCGTCTCCTCGGTTGAGGGGGGAGGGGGAAACGAGAAGTGAAAATGAGAGAGAGGGGCTGGTTTTCGTGGGGTTTTGGGGTGGGATGGGGTGGTGAAGAAAAAGTTGTCCGTCGCACAAGGATGTCCTGTGAGGCACTTGGCACTAGGCACTCGGGAAGAGCGGAGGAGGGTGAGATCGATGTTTGGATTCGCTCCCACGTCCCACGTCTGGACGACACCGTTAACCTTGATCTTGACCAACCCATCCTGCCCCGCCGCGGACGCCGCGAGACCCGCCATCACCGAGAGGACTGCCGCTGTTCGCACCTTCGCCATGATCGCTTTCTGCGTCCCATCAACGCCAATGAGAACCCGGCGACCACCATGGCCGACGGGGATGGGATCGAGGCGATCCGGAAGCCATAGTCGAAGCCATTGAAAATGGGGATCTCGCCCGCTCCGATGATGCGAAGATCGTCCGCACCCGGCGATCCGACCACCCACGCCGACCCCTCGGCGTACCGATATCGAGGGTATTGCTCGCCGGGCGACTGCAGTGCTCTTTCGATCCACTCCCGGGTACCGCCCGCCACATCTTTCAGTCCCCATGGGCTCTGGACGTGTTCGTAGGCACCCAAGGGGATCGTGTACGGGCTTGTGGTGAACCCGTTCCCCTGCCAGCCGCCGTTAGCTTCTGCGAGCGGCCCGTTGGGGTCAGGGATCGGCCGGCTGCCGGAGTCGCGGCCGACGTGTTGCCCGGCAGGTCCGTACCAATACGGGGTGTCGCTGCCGTTGCTGTACTGCCACCACCCGCCGAGGGTGCCGTCGGTGTTCTGCTTGTTTGGGTCGTAGTGCGCGGCCTTCATCCACTCGCTCTGCGAGGGGATCCAGTACTGCGCGCCGGGGCTGCGGGTGATCTGGTCGGTGAACCCGTTGCCGTTCGGCTCCCACCCGAACGTGCTGACGTCGTACGCGCCGCTGAGGAACGCGGAGCGGTCGAGGCTCTTGCCGTTGTGAAGCCAGTTGCAGTAGACGGCGCAGGTTCGCCAGTCGACGCCTCCGACGGGCATCATTTCGGTCTGGGGCGTGGAGGTGTACCGACGCCCCCCGGCGTTGTTGGGAGTTGTGGTACCGGCCTGCCACCGAGAAGGGAACAGGACGTGGGGGATGCGATCTGTTGTGGGGCGATCGAGGGCCGCGTTCATGAACTCAACCCATTGCGCGGTGTTGACCTCGAAGCGGCCGATTTTGTACTCGTAGTTCACCTGCCCGTAGCCGCTGGTGAGGCCTTGGCCAACGTAAGGCGCATTCCCCACCGCGCCGATGTTGACGAAGTCGATACCGCTGTTGGGGTCGACTTGCGCGAGGGCGGTGCCGCTGAGGAGCGTAACGGTGGCGGTGCGCATGAGGGCTTGTCTGCGCAGCATGAGCGGTCTCCTACGACGAGGGCACATGAAGAGAGTGCCACACGGTGGCGGGTGGTGCCAGCAAAATGGAGGAATAAGCCGGGCGGGAGAGAGGTTCGGAGGCCTTGGGCCGAACACGTCCTGAACCGGGGGCCGACCTCGAGTGCCATTGAAACCGCTTCGGGTTCAATGGGATGAACCAGAGGCATGCGTGTTGTGAGGATGGACTGGTCGTCGGGTTGTTCATTCCTCTGCCCCTCGCGGGGCAGGAAGAAGTTGTTCAGTTCGTTTCTACGGGTTGCGTTCCGCCCGCGAGGGCGCGGGCTCCGCTGCACCCGTAGCGACATTCCTCGGCCCCGTTGGGGCCGGGCAAGTGGGGTGGGGTCTATATCATATGTCGTTTAGAACGGCGTGAGTTCCCGGGGCTCGCACGTCGGGCTCGCGTAGGTATGCACCTTTGGTGCTCGGGTTTGGTGTGGGGGAGGGTGAACGCGTCCGCCCTTAGCCGGGCGGAGAGGAATCAGGGGGCCTTCCGGTGGCTTGCTCGCAAGGCCTCGCCGCGCCACCGGCAACCGTGCGTGCGCCCGAAACGGGCGAAGAGGGGTGGTGCGCGGTGTTGTGCGGCGCGGCGTTGTGGCGTCGAAAGTGCAACGAAGACGCGACTGACCGTCGCGGGGACCCAGTGACAGAATGCCGATGTCACGATTCAGAAAAAAAGCCCGGAGCTTTCGCCCCGGGCCTTTGGTCTACGTTTTGGTTGAATCAGCAGCCGGAGTCCCAGGCGGCGAAGAAGCCGATGACGTCGTCGCCATCGACGCCGCCGTCGCCGTTGTAGTCACCGCCGTTGAGCGAACCGGAGTCCCAAGCGGCGAAGAAGGCGATCACGTCGTCACCATCGACGGAACCGTCGAGGTTCACGTCCGAGGGGCAGCCCGGAACGCGGATGGTGGGCGAGATGGAACCGGGGGTGCCGGTCTTGAAGAGTTCGAGGGTGCCGCTGCCCGCGCGGGGCGGGACGTTGGCGGTGAACCAGAAGTTGTACATGGTGCCCCAGCGGAGGGCGTTGGAGTTGGGGTTCTGCGCGAAGGTCTGCGTGGAGTTCCAGCGCACGGCGCCGGCGGTCCGGGCGGAGGCCCAGTCGGTGTTGGAGTAGGGCTCGCCGGAGTGGTAGTTCACGTCGTTGAAACCGATGTTGGTCACGGTGATTCCGGCGGGAACGGGGACTTCGAAGGCGTAGCCGGAGCGGTCCGAGTTCAGGTTGAAGATGGCGTAGTCGTACTGCCACAGGCCGTTGCCGAGGTCGGTGACCTTGTTGGCGACGTAGTACCGGCCTTCGCCCGGGACGTTGATCGTGCCGATTTCGACGCGGGTGTCGAGCTGGCCGACGCCCAGGCCGTGGGTGCGCCACGCCTGAATGGCCGGGATACCCATCTGCTGGGAGCTCGCGACGGGGACGAGGTTGAACGAGGCGTCAACCGTGACCCGCTTGTGGGTGGAGTTGTTGGCCCAGTTCCCGGCGGCGGCGTCGTCCGTCGCGGCGTAGACGCCCTCGACGAAGTAGAGCGAGCCGGGGAAGTTCGCGGCGGTCAAGTCGGTCTGGGCGATCTGGAGGCGCTTGTCGATCGAGGTACCGGTGGTGCCGCCGTTGAACGTTTCGACGCCCGTCCACCCGTTGATGGTCGAACGAGGAGCCAGGCGGCTCTGGCCGCCGTTCCAGCCGCCGGAGTAGATGTCGCGGCAACCGGGCTTGAGGCCCGTGCCCGGCGCGCCGGTGTTGCAGGTCAGCCCGCACCCACCGCCGCTCGCCGCGCAGCAGGCCATCTTGGCCCAGCTCTGGCCGATCTGGATCATGCGGCCGTTGTGGAGGCGGTAGGCGTTCATGGCCAAAGCGGGGGTTCCGTTGTTGACCCACTGGAGCGTGGTGTTGCCGAGGTTGCAGGTGTAGGAGCCGAGGGCGTACGCCCGGATTCCGCCGACCGGGGTGTAGCTCGTGACGTCCTGGATGTCCTGGTGCGTTACGTCAGCGCCGATCGACTGGCCGAACGCGGCGCTCGAAAGCGCGATCCCGGCCACAGCGAACAGATTCGAAACCTTCATCGTGCACTCCTTCTGACCCCACACCTTGAAAGAACAGACCGCTCTCGCGGCCAACTACAACCGGCAGGCTACCAGCTTCCCGGCCTTTCGCCAACAAAGCCCCACGTATTTCAGCTCACATCCCGCAACCGCCCTGCGACCGCGTTTTCCCGCACCCGCAGGTCCCAGTATGAACATGCCCCCCACCGACGGACACGGAGGTGCCCCCAGCGGCGAAGGTCGATTGCTTTCGCCGGAACGTCCGTCCCTTGCCGGCGGGATCCTCGACAGGATCGTCCGCCTTGCTCATGGGGCGCATGAGTTCCATAACCGTCCCGTCCTGGTCGCACACGTACTCGTAGAGAGGCATGGCCGGAAGGGTATGCCCCCTGCCTGGGCGGAATCGCGGCATGGCGTTTGTGTACGTCCGGGTATGTCATACGGCCTTCAGATCTCTGCGTCGGGTGTGTTCGGCGCCCTCTACCGGCAGGACGTGCTCGCCAACAACCTCGCCAATATGGACACGGTTGGCTTCAAACCGGACGTTCCCTCCGCAAGACCCCGGCAGGCCGTCCGTCAGGAGGACGGCCTGATGTCCCTGCCGAGCAACTCGATGCTCGAGCGGCTGGGGGGTGGCATCCTGTTGCACCCCAACCGGTTGAACATGGGGCAGGGGGGGCTGCGGTCGACGGGGCGCGACCTGGACGTGGCCCTGCAGGGGGAGGGGTTCTTCGCGGTGAAGGACACGGCGGACCCATCGGCGGACGCCGTTTTGCTGACTCGTGACGGGCGGCTCGCCCGCAACGGCAAGGGCCAGATTGTGATGGCGACCACGGGCATGCCGCTGTTGGACGCGCAGAACAGGCCGATCGAAATCGCCGAACGCGGCAAGGTTCTCATCGACGGGGACGGGACGGTGCGGCAGAACGGGGTTCCCGTGGGTCGGCTGGCGATCGTGGACGTGCCGGAGCGCGACACGCTGCAGCGGAGGGGCGGGAGCCTGTTCAAGCCCAGCCCGGACCAGCTCAAGCGCAAGACGGCGGGCGAGGGTCAGGTGAACCAGGCGCAGGTGGAGGAGTCGGGGGTGGACGAGGTGAAGGCGTTGATGAGCGTCACGAGTGCGGCGCGGGACGTGGACGCCAACGTGGCGCTGATTCAGCAGCACGACCGGCTGCTGGAGCGAGCGATCCAGAGCCTCGGCCGCTCGGCATGACGGTTGCGATAGAGACCCAATGGACCCGGCGCGCGCCCGAACGGCGTCGGGATGGATAACACGACATGGCGATCAACGCTCTCCAGTCCTCCGCATCGGCCCTTTCGGCGCTGAACACCGCGCTGGACGTCACCGCGCACAACCTCGCCAACGTGAACACCCACGGGTACAAGTCGAGCCGCGTGAACTTCCAGGATTTGCTGTACATCGAGAAGGAGCAGGCCGGCACGCGGAACGCGAACGAGGACCAGCGGCCCACGGGGCTGTACGTGGGGCTGGGGGTGAAGGTCGCGGGGACGCAGCTCGATTTCACGTCGGGGGCGGCGTTCCGCACGGGGAACCCGCTGGATTGCATGGTGGAGGGGGAGGGGTTCTTCGAAGTGCAGGTGGAGGACACGGTGGGCAACGGGGGCAAGGCGTACACACGGGCGGGGAACTTCACCCTGAACGCCGACGGGGAACTGGTGCTCGCGAACGACCAGGGGCGCCGGCTGGAGCCGACGATCAGCATCCCGGACACTGCGGAGGCGGTGACGATCGGCGCGGACGGACGGGTGTTCTACACGGAGTCGGGCAACCCCGAGCAGCAGGAGGCGGGACAGCTCACGCTCGCGACGTTCATCAACCCGCACGGGCTGAAGCAGGTCGGCGAGAACATCTTCGTTGAGACGGTTGCGTCGGGCCCGGCGAACAGCGGGAACGCGGGCGAGGACAAGCGTGGGACGATCAAGTCGGGGTTTTTGGAGTCGTCGAACGTCGATCCGACGCGTGAGCTGATCGAGCTGATCAGGACGCAGCGGGCCTTTGAGATGAACAGCCAGTCGATCCGCGCGGCCGACGAATCGCTCCGCAGCGTTGCCCAGCTCCGCCGCTAATCGTGAAGGGAGTTCGCCGTGAAGATCCGAGTGCTTGCTGCGATGGTTGGTGTGCTGGCGGCGGGGATTGCCGCGGCCCAGGATGCGATTCGCATGCTGCCCGCGCTGAGGCACGATGGCGGGGCGGCGATCCGGCTGGCGGACGTTGCGAAGATCAGCGGCGACAATGCGGCGACGCTCGGGGCGCTGGTGCTGGTGGAGAAGGACGCGGCCGCGGTGCCTTCGTCGATCGATGTGGCGTTCGTGCGCGACGTGCTGAAGAAGAACAACGTGAACTTGGGCGCGGTGTTGCTGAGTGGCGCGCCGTGCGTGGTGGGCGGGGTCACGGCGTCGCTGACGGACTTGGAGGAGTCGGAATCGGACTCGGAGGCGAGGATGGAGCCGGTTGCGGTGAACGCGGGCGGGCTCGTGAAAGCGGACGTTCGGTCGGCGGTTGCGCAGAAGCTTGCGGACCTGTATCAAGTAGATGCGGAGCGGGTTCGGTTGACGTTTGAGTCCGGGCACGATGCGCTGCTTGATGGCGCGACCGAGGGACGAACGGTCACGGTGCAGCCGGCGGCGGCGGGGAAGCGCGTGCCGGTGATGATCCGTGTGTACTCCGGTGAGGCGTTGGAGCGATCGGGGACCGTACGGGTTGGGGTTGAGATTCTGCGTGATGTGCTTGTCGCGAGTGCTCCGATTGCGAGGGGAGCGCCGGTGGAGGGAGCGGGGCTGAGCCTCGACACACGGTGGATGGCGCCTGATTTCAAGCCCGCGGCGTATGAGGAGACGGTGGGCGCGAACGCGATTGCGCGGATCGAGGCGGGCGCGGTGATCGAATCGCGGATGGTGCGGACGCCGGAGGTTGTCGTGAAGGGGGACATCTGCCAGGTGGACTGCCTGAGCGGGGGGATCGTGCTTCAGGCGCAGGCCCGGGCGCTCGAGGGGGCGCGGGAGGGGCAGACGATCCGGTTTCAATCGATGAACTCGAAGAAGACGTTTCTGGCGCGGGTGAGTGGCCCGGGTCGCGCGGTCATGGTGGTGCGGTAGTGGTTGACGGAGAGGAGCGTGCGCGATGACGCGTGAAGTGATGGCGTTGGGCGCGGCGGTGGCGATGGTGGGGCAAGCGGCGTGGGGGCAGAGCCTGTTTCGGCAGGAGCCCAAGCCGCAGGTGAACAGCTTGGGCGAGGCGGATCCGCAGGCACCGTTGCGGAACGTGAGCCTGTTGCTGATCGAAGCGCCGAGGCCCAAGTCGTTTCAACTGCACGACAAGGTGACCATCTTGATCTCCGAGGTCAGCAAGCAGAGCGCGAACCAGAAGGTGGACACGAAGAAGGACGTCTCGCTGAAGGGCGGGGTGCGGCAGTTGCCGGACATCATCGCCCTGCTTCAGGGCCAGTTGGAAACCGACAACGGCAGCCCGATCACGGGGGTGGACGCGAGCGCGGGGAACAAGTTCAAGGGGGACGGGAAGTACGAGCGGAGCGACCGGTTTACGGACCGGATTACGGCGACGGTGATCGACGTGAAGCCCAACGGCGTGCTGGTGCTCGAGGCGAGAAGGACGATCGAGAAGGACGAGGAGTTGCAGACGCTGGTGCTGTCGGGCGAGTGCCGGCGCGAGGACGTGACGGCGCAGAACACGGTGATGTCGAACCAGCTCGCGGACATGGTGCTCTCGGTGAAGAACGAGGGCCAGGTGAAGGACGCGGCCGAGAAGGGGCTGCTGAGCCGGGTGTTCGACACGGTGTTCAACTTCTAGTCGGGTATCACAAGGGGTGATGAGGAACGGGCTCCCAGGAGGGGGCCTGTTCTCGTGCGCGCGGGGCCCGGGAGCGGAAGCCGAAAGCGGCACGCGGTTCGCGGTAGGAGGGGCATGGTACTGAGAGCAATTGCTGCTGCCGCGTCCATGCTGCTCGCCGCCCCGGCTTTGGCCACGACGGTCAAGGAACTGGTGCGGATGGAGGGTCACGGTGAGTCGGTGCTGCGCGGGGTTGGCCTGGTTGTGGGGCTGAACGGCACGGGGGATTCAGGCAAAGAACTGGCGATGGCGCGGCCCCTGGCGATGGCGCTCGAGAACAACGGCAACGCGGTCTCGTCGCCGATCGAGCTGAAGAACTCGAAGTCGTGTGCGTTGGTGTTTGTGACGTGCCGCGTTCCGTCCTCCGGGGCGTTGAGCGATGACACGCTGGATGTGCACGTGGCGGTGGCGAACAGCGCGTCGAGCCTGGCAGGGGGTCAGCTGTATCTGGCGCCGTTGCGGGGGCCGTTCAGGGACAGCGAGGTGTACGCGATCGCGGAGGGGATGATCGAGATCGAGAGCGCGGGGAGTCCGACGACGGCGCGGGTGCGGAAGGGCGCGCGGGTCGTGAAGGACATCCTGATGGCGCCGGTGGATTCGGAGTTCAACCTGATCATCGAGGCCCCGTACGCGGGGTGGGCGTCGGCGAGTCAGATCGCTTCGGCGATCAACGCGAAGGCGCAGCCGCAGGGGCCCGCGGTGGCGACGGCGGTGGATTCGCGGACGATCCGCGTGGTGATCCCGGAGTCGGAGCGGGCGGATAAGGCGGGGTTCCTCGCGGACGTGCTGTCGGCGGACGTGAACAACGCGCTGCTGGACCTGCCGGCGCAGGTGATCATGAACCCGCGGACGGGGGCGATCATCATCACGGGCGAGGTGACGATCAGCCCGGTGGCGATCACGCACAAGAACCTGACGATCACGACGGTGACGCCGCCGCCGGTGCCAACGGCGCAGAACCCGGTGCTGAAGCAGCGGGACTGGACGGAGTTCAAGCTGGGCGCGCGGCCGGCGGAGTCGGCGCGGCTGGCGGACCTGGTGGCGGCGTTCGAGCAGCTGGACATCCCGGTTGAGGAGCAGGTGAGCATCATTCAGATGCTGCACAAGGGCGGTCAGTTGAAGGCGAAGCTTGTGATGGACTGAGTGGCGTGAAGCAGGAAGGCCTGGAGGATCCGGTGCCATGTTGAACACGATCGGGACAACAAGCGGGATGATTGCCTCCCCCACTGCTGCTGTGACGGGGGCGGTGAGCGTGCGGGATGCGCAGAGGCGTGAGGAGACGTTGGGGTTTGCGCAGGTGTTGTCGCGTGCGGAGGGGGTTGCGGAGCGGACACCGGAAGCGGCGCGGGAGGCGGCGGAGCAACTGGTGTCGGTGGCGCTTATGCAGCCGATTTTCGAGCGGTTGCGGGCGTCGAATCAGGCGGCGCCGCCGTTTGGACCTGGGCCGGGGGAGAAGACCTTTGCGGGGTTGCTGGACGCGGAGTTTTCGCGTCGGTTGACGACTTCGGCGCAGTGGCCGCTGGTTGATTCGATCGCGGCGAAGCTGAGCGCGAAGATGGCGGGAGCAGAGGGAGCGAAGCGATGAAGAGTTCCGTGCTGGCGGGGCCGGCGTTGGCGAGCGAGCTGGACGTGCTGCTGAATGCGTTCACGGAGCTGTACCGGACGCTGGAGGGGTGTCTGGCGGAGCACGAGCGTGCGCTACGGGCGGCCGATGCGCGGGCGTTGCAGCAGGCGGTTGAGGCGCAGCGGCCGCTGTGGACGCGGGCGGCGGAGCTTGACCGGCAGCGGCGTGAGATCACGGCGCGGGCGGCGTCGGGGCGGCCGGAGTTGCTGAAGGCGCACGGGACGGATGTGAAGATCTCGCATTTGGCGGGGCTCACGAGCGAGGCGCCGCGGCTGGTGGCGTTTGCGGAGAAGGTGCGGGGGCTGGTGGAGCGGGTGCACGAGCGGGTGCGGGTGATCCGGGTGGCGACGGAGTCGCTGCTGGCCCACATGGAGGGGATCGCGCGGCAGGTTTCGGGGTCGCTGAATCACGCGAAGACCTACGGGCGTCAGGGGCGGGTCGAGGCGGGGCCCTCGGTGGTTTCGGCATTGGATTTGCGGTCGTGAGTTGATGCGGCCCTTGCGCGAAGGAACTCCATGAGCCTTACCAGCGTGCTCAATATCGGTCGGTCGGCCCTTGGCGCGAGCCAGGTGGGCATTCAGATCGCCGGCAACAACATGGCCAACGCGGCCACGCCGGGGTACTCGCGGCAGGTGGGCACGTTCAGCCCGATGCGGGGGGACAGCTCGGTTCAGGGGATCAGCATTGGCCTGGGCGTGCAGGTGCGCGACGTGCGGCGGCAGGTGGACAACGCGTTGACGGGGCGGCTGTGGGCGAGCGCGGCGGATCAGTCGGCGGCGCAGACGCAGTACGGCCTGATGTCGCAGATCGAGTCGGTGCTGGGTGAGTTGGGGGACAACGATCTTTCGAGCGAGATGTCGTCGTTTTTCCGGGCATGGTCGGAGACCGCGAACGGGAACGGGTCGTCGGCGGTGGTGGTGAATCAGGGGGCGAAGCTGGCGTCGTTCGTGCGGTCGCTGCGGTCTGACCTGACGCAGCAGCGGACGCTGCTGGATCAGCAGTTGGCGGAGGGCGTGCGGTCGGCGAATGAACTGCTGACGCAGGTGGCGGAGCTGAACCGAGCGATTTACGACGCGGAGGGGACGGGCGCGACGGCGAACACGCTGCGGGACCAGCGGGATCAGGCGTTGACGGATCTGTCGAGCCTGCTCGAGGTTTCGGTGGTGGACCGGGGGCAGCAGGGGATTGACGTGCTGGTGGGGTCGACGCCGGTGGTGATGGGGTCGCGGTCGCGTGGGCTTGAGGTGAGGCGGGAGAGCGACAACGGCGAGACGGTGACGCGGGTGCTGGTGAGCGAAAGCCAGACGCAGCTGGACATCACGACGGGGCAGATCGGCGCGGTGGTGAGCGGGCGGACGGGCGCGCTCGACGAGACGGTTGCGGCGCTGGACGAGATCGCGGCGCAGTTGATTTTCCAGGTGAACAAGCTGCACTCGACGGGGCGGAACCTGAGCGGGTTCTCGGCGCTGTCGGGGTCGTTGACGGTGCGGACGGCGGATCGGACGCTGGCGATGAACGACCCGGAGAACGAGACCTTTTCGGGGCTGCCGTACTCGGCGGTTTCGGGCGGGTTCGTGGTGAATGTGCGGAACACGGCGACGGGCGCGGCGGAGTCGGTGCGGGTGAACGTGGACCTGAACGGGCTGACGAACGCGGGTTTGCCGGGGACGGGGGACGACACGACGGCGGAAGGGATCCGGGCCGCGATCGATGCGGTGTCGGGGTTGAGCGCTTCGTTTGATGCGGAGGGGAAGCTGGTGATCGAGGCGGACGAGGGGCTGGAGTTCTCGTTCGCGGACGACACGTCGGGTGCGCTTGCGGTGCTGGGGGTGAACGCGTACTTCACGGGGACGAACGGGACGGACATCGAGGTGCGGGGGGATCTGGAGCGGAATCCGTCGCTGTTGGCGCGGGGGCGGGACACGGCGAGCGGGTTCGTGGAGAACGGGACGGCGCTGGCGATCAACGGGCTGCAGACGCAGAAGATCTCGACGCTTTCGGACCGGTCGATCACGGAGGCGTGGCGGGACGCGTCGCAGTTGGTGGGGAATCAGACGGCGACGGCCAAGAGCCGCGCGGAGGCCTCGGCGGTGGTGACGGAGAGCCTGAGCGCGCAGCGGGCGGCGGTGAGCGGCGTGAGTTTGGATGAAGAGGCGGTGAATCTGATCAACTATCAGCGGCAGTACCAGGGGGCGGCGCGGCTGATCTCGATCGCGGACGAACTGACACAGACCCTGCTGAACCTCGTGTAAAACCATGACACTTCCTTCCGGCATCTCGAGGGTTCCCACGCTGATGAGCAGCCGCATCGGGCTGACGAATCTCACGCGGACGAACATCGCGTTGCTCAGGGCGCAGGAGCAGATCTCGTCGGGGCGGGCGATCCAGCGGGTGAGCGACGACTCGGTGCGGGCGGCGATCGTGGGCGTGCTGGACGACAGGCTGGAGCGGAGCGACCAGGTGGAGCGGAACCTCTCGCACGCGTCGGCGTCGCTGGGCGTGATCGATACGACGCTGAACGAGGTGGGTAGTCTGGCGCTGGAGGCCAAGAGCCTCGCGTCGGAGCAGATCAACATCACGTCGTCGGTTTCGGAGCGCGAGGACCAAGCGGTGGTGGTTGATCAGATGCTGCAGAGCCTGTTCAACTCGGCGAACCGGCAGGGGGTCGCGGGGTACATCTTCGGCGGGAACATCTCGAGTCGATCCCCGATGGAATCGGTGCTCGGCGGGTACAGGTACCGCGGGGAGGGAGCCGGGCTGGTGACGGACACGGGGCTGGCGTCGACGGTACCGATCACGGTCGGCGGCGTGGAGGCGTTGGCGGGGACGTCGTCGCGGGTGCGCGGGGACGTGGATCTGGACCCCGAGTTGACGCTGGACACGAAGCTCGATGAGGTGATGGGGGCGCGGGGGCTGGCGATCGAGCGCGGGGAGATCGGCGTTTCGATCAATGGCGGGGACCTGATCCGGGTGGACCTGTCGGGCGCGGACACGATGCGTGATGTGCTGGCGTCGATCAACGGGGCGATCCGGCAGTACGAGGCGGACAACGCGGCGACGGTGCTGGGCGCGGGGGGCGTGTCGGTGTCGGGCGACGCGATTTCGATGGACGTGGCGGTCGGGAACACGGTGGAGTTCGCGGATCTGTCGACGGGCGTGACGGCCCAGGATCTGGGGCTGTCGGGCGTGAGCTTCAGTTCGACGACGGCGGCGGGCGGGGCGATGGATGCGCGGCTGAGCTGGCGGACGCCGGTGAGCGCGATGGCGGGGTTGACGGGCGCGCTGGGGTCGCTGCGGATTTCGAACGCGGGGCGGACGGCGACGGTGGATCTTTCGGGGGCGACGAACCTGGGGGACGTGCGGAGCCTGATCGAGGGTGCCGAGCTGGGCGTGCGGGTGAAGATCAACGACGCGGGAACGGGGATCGACCTGGTGAACGAGTTGTCGACGGAGAGCTCGCGGTCGCTGTCGGTGTCGGAGGTGGCGGGCGGGGGTTCGACGGCGACGATGCTGGGGATCCGGTCGCTGACGTCGAGCACGCGGATCGCGGACTTCAACTTTGGGGCGGGTGTCGAGATCGTGGACAACGTGACGAACCCGGTGACGGGGGCGGTTGATCCGGCGCTGAGCAGTGATCTTGTGATCGTGCTGGGGAACGGGGCGGGGACGCGGCTGACGGTGGATCTGCGGCCGCAGGACATGACGGACGTGGGGACGGTTCTGGCGCGGATCAACTCGCAGATCCAGGCGGGGCTGGCGGCGGCGGGGTTGCCGGGGACGGCGTTGACGGCGGGGCTGTCGGCGACGACGAACGGGATTTCGCTGACGCAGGACGCGTCGTTTACCGGTGCGATCCGGGTAGAGAAGCTGAACAACTCGGCGGCGGCGGAGCATTTGGGGTTGACGACGGGGACGTACGACGGGGGGAGCGCAACGTTGACGGGTGAGGACCGCGCAAAGGTGCGCGTGGAGAGTCTGTTTACGCACCTGATGGACCTTCGGGAGGCCCTGAGGACCAACAGCGTGAATGGCATACGTCTTGCTGCTGAGGGGATTGAGGAATCGATTGGTTCGCTGTCGGAGCTGCGGGGGCTGGTGGGGAGTTACGTGCAGCGGGTGGAGTCGGCGGCGGAGCGGGAAGTGGATCGGCAGACGATGGATCTGGCGGTGCGGAGCGAGCTGCGGGATACGGACTATGCGGAGGCGTCGGTGAGGTTCAGTTTGTTGCAGACGCAGTTGCAGGCGGGGTTGCAGGCGACGTCGGCGGCGGGTCGGTTGAGCCTGCTGGATTACTTGGGATGAGCCTGGTCGGGCGGAAGCCTGGTCGGGGGATTTGAAGACTTTGCGTGTCCCGTCGTGCGAGGCCGCGACGGGGATCGAAGGGCAGGATGTCGCCGGCGTTTGGATGCGCCGGGTTCGGTCCGCACGCGGAAGGGCCTTGAGCTGGAGCTCGCGCGATGGAAGTGCGAACGACACGGTTTGGGACGTTGGAGATCGCGGAGGACCGCGTGATCCAGTTTCCGAAGGGCCTCCTGGGGTTCTCGGGGTGCACGAGGTTCTGTCTGCTGGAGCCTGGGACGGACGCGGCCTTTTTCTGGCTGCAGTCGATGGACGATCCGTCGCTGGCGTTTGTGGTGACGGATCCGGCGTTGTTTGTGCCGGACTACTCGGTGCCGGTGAGGCCGGAGCAGATGGTGGAGTTGAAGCTGAGCAAGCTGGATGATGCTCAGGTGTTTGTGATCGTGAACAAGGTTGATCAGCAGTTGACGGGGAATCTGCAGGGCCCGCTGGTGATCAACACGATGACGAAGGAAGGCGAGCAGATGGTGCTGGCCGAGAAGCGTTGGACGACGCGTCACCCGCTGATGAAGGTGGCGACGGCGGCACCTGCGCAGGCGGCGTCGGCGTAAGCCGGCGGACGGGTTCGAGCAGATGGACAGACGTCGCAGTGAACAACAGGACGTGGGATTGGCGGTCCGCGGGCGGCCGGTGGCGACACCGGGCGTGGGCATCGCGGGCCGTTCCCCCGAGGGCACGGACGCCCTTGGTGAATGGGTCAAGGAGCTCAAGCATGCTGGTTCTTTCCCGGCAGCGCGACGAGACGATCATGATCGGGGACGACATCGAAATCACCGTGGTGGATATCCGCGGGGACAAGGTTCGTCTTGGGATCAACGCACCGACGCGGATTGCCGTACATCGCAAAGAGGTCTACGACGCGATCAAGAAGGAGAACGAGGACGCCGCGAGGCTGTCCGGGAGCGACATGGCGGTGTTGCCGCCGGTGTCACCGGGGCCGGCGAGAACGCGGACGCGGGCGACAGGGCTGACGACGGCGGCGCCGCTTGCGGCGACGGCGGTATCGGGGCCTGGGCGGATCGGGGCGGTGCCCCGGCCGGCTACGGCGAAGCGGGCGTAGGGAACGAGCGGGGGACACGGGTGAGGTAGGACGGAAGAACGCGTAGGCAGACACCCAGGGGCCCCGCACGGGCCGCAACAGGAACGAAGCAGTCACGGAGGATTGCAATGTCTCGAATCAATACGAATATCTCGAGTGTGGTCGCGCAGAACAGCCTGAATCGAACGCAGCGAGAGCTGGACGTGAGGCTGCAGCGGTTGTCGACGGGTCTGCGGATCAACCGCGGCGCGGACGATCCGGCGGGCCTGATCATCTCGGAGCGGCTGCGTTCGGATCTCCAGGGCGTGGACCAGGGGATGAAGAACGCGGAGCGTGCGAGCAGCATGATCGCGACGACGGAGGCCTCGCTCGCGGAGGTGAACGATCTGCTGAACTCGATCCGGAGCCTGGTGGTGCAGAGCGCCAACACGGGCGCGGTATCGGCGACGGAGCGGGCGGCGAACCAGCTGCAGATTGACTCGGCGATCGAGTCGATCACGCGGATCAGCAACACGGCGACGTTCGGCGGGCTTCGGCTCCTGGACGGATCGCTGGACTACGAGCTTTCGGGGTTGGCGACGAGCGCGATCACGACGGCACGGGTGTCGAACGCGAGCTTTGTGAGCCAGGCCAACCTGCGGGTGGATGTGGACGTGGTGACATCGGCCCAGACGGGGTCCTTGTTCTACAACGGTGACACGACGCCGGCGGGGGTGACGCTGTCCTCGATGACCCTTGAAATCGCGGGCCCGTCGGGCGTTCAGGTGCTGACGGTGGCGTCGGGCCAGTCGCTGACGACGCTGGTGCAGGCGGTGAACAACCTCACCTCGCTGACGGGGGTGGAAGCGGAGCTGATCAACGGGAGCGCATCCTCGGGGATGGTGTTCCGTTCGGCGGACTACGGGTCGGACGCGTTCGTGTCGGTGAAGCGGCTGGGCGGTCCTCTGGACCCGGCCGAGAACTCGTTCACGACGTACCGGTTCGCGGCGGACCAGGCGTACCACGTGGACACTCCGTTCGGATGGTCGACGCTGCTCTCGAACAACGAGATCGAGACAGCCGAGCGTGACCGCGGGCAGGACGTGGCGGCGTTGATCAACGGCAACCTGGGCTCGGGCAAGGGGCTGTCGATCTCGGTGAACTCGCCGGCCTTGGGTCTGAAGCTCGAGCTCAACGAGGACTTTGCGATTGATCCGACGGCGACGGCCAAGACGTTCTACATCACGGGCGGCGGGGCGATGTTCCAGCTGGGCCCGGTGGTGAACGCCAGCCAGCAGTCGACGATCGGTTTGCCGTCGATCGCGGCGTCGAGGCTGGGCTCGGTGCTGGTGAACGGGATGGTACAGACGCTTTCCTCGCTCAAGACGGGACAGGGCAACTCGATGGAGGAGTCGGTCTCGACGAACGACTTCACGGCGGCGCAGGCGATCATCGAGGCGGCGATCGACGACGTGACGGTGCTGCGTGGGCGGTTGGGCGCGTTCGAGCGGAACGTGCTCGAGACGAGCGTGCGTTCGATGCAGTCTCAGTTCGAGAACCTGACGGCGAGCGAGTCGCAGATCAGGGACGCGGACTTCGCGCAGGAGACGAGCAGGCTGACGCGGGCGCAGATCCTGTCGTCGGCGGGCACATCGACGTTGACGCTGGCGAATCAGCAGTCGCAGCAGGTGCTGCAGCTGCTCGGGTAAGGTGATTTGACAATCCGGTAACCCGAAGCCCCGGTGTAAACCGGGGCTTTTTCGTGCGCTTACGGGGTCCGGAATCCCCCGTTGGGGGCAAATGGGGGGTGATTTTTGGTCTCAAATGCCAAAAGCGGGCATGTGCAACTGAACTGGGGTCCGGTGAGTTCCGATGTGTCACATATCCGCACAGCCGCGTTGGCTGGGCGACGGGACCGGCACGGAAGCCGGTTCCCGCGAGCCGCGGGCCTTGGAGGCACCGGGCGCCGAGATCTGACGGCACGGAGTCAGGTTTCGGACAGATTGAGTCTGCGGCGCCGCAGGCCGGCCGCTCGCATCCCAGCACGAAGGGCTCTTCCATGGGTCGTATCAATACAAACGTTCAGTCACTCATCGGTCAGCGCGTTCTTGGCATGAATAACAAGTCGCTCGACCAGGCCCTCGAACGCCTCTCGACGGGCGTGAAGATCAACCGGGGCAAGGACGACCCGGCTGGCCTGATCGCGAGCGAGAACCTTCGTTCGGAGCAGAAGGCTCTGAACCAGGCGATCAGCAACTCGGATCGAGCGGACGTGGTCGTGAACATCGCCGAGGGCGGTCTTCAGGAGATCACGAGCCTGCTGACGGAGCTGCAGGGCCTGATCACGAACACGGCTTCGACGGCCGGTCTCTCTGATGAAGAGAAGTCGGCGAACCAGCTGCAGGTGGACTCGATCCTGCAGACGATCGACCGCGTTGCTTCTGCGACGAACTTCCAGGGCATCAAGCTCCTGAACGGCAACTTCGACTTCAAGACGTCCGGCGTGGTGTCGGGCGTGGCGGACTTCCGGGTGAACTCCGCGAAGTTCAACGGTGCTTCTCTTGACATCAACATGCAGGTGACGACCTCGGCCCAGCAGGCGGGTATGTTCCTGTCGATGGGTGGGACAAGCCTTGACCTGGGCGCTTCGGACGAGGTGTTCCGGATCGAGGTGACGGGTTCGAAGGGTGCTCGCGAGCTCGAGTTCACCTCGGGCCAGACGCTCGCGGCGATGGCCGCGGCGATCAACACCTTCACGGACGTGACCGGTGTGCAGGCGACGGTCTCGAGCACGGGCATCGTGCTGGCCTCGACCGACTTCGGCAGCAACGAGTTCGTGACGGTGAAGATCGTCGACGACGGCGGCATGGCGAGCGGCTCGAGCGGCATCTACAACCTCCAGGACGACGACTTCGCCAGGGCGGACAGCGGGAGTGAGACGGAGTTCAGCGCGGCGGCCAACGGTGTGACCGACAAGGGTCAGAACCTGGGCGCCACGATCAACGGCATCCGTGCGACCTCGAACGGCAAGACTGCCCGCGTGAACACGGACTTCCTCGACGTCGAGATCTCGCTGACGACGGCCGAATCCCAGGCCCTGGGCAACGTGGGTTCGGGCAGCAACCCGGCCTTCAAGGTGACCGGCGGCGGCGCTTCGTTCCAGCTGGCCGGCCGGGTGGACATCAACGGTCGTGTGGCCCTGGGTATCCAGGACGTCGCGGCCCGCAAGCTCGGCTCCAGCACGCTGGGGTTCCTTGACAGCCTCGGCAACGGCAAGGACAACAACGTCATCGACGGCAACCTGACCGATGGTCAGAAGATCGTGACGGAGGCACTCAAGCAGGTCACGGGTCTCCGCGGCCGACTGGGCGCCTTCCAGAAGAACACGATCGGTGCGACGATCCGCAGCCTCGGCATCAGCGTCGAGAACACCGCGGCGGCTCAGAGCGTCATCCGCGATGCGGACTTCGCCTCCGAGACGGCGGCCCTTACCCGGTCGCAGATCCTGGTCTCTGCCTCGACGAACATTCTGTCGCTGGCGAACCAGCAGCCGAACGCCGCTCTGCAGCTCCTGGGCTAAGCAGTACGGTCTGAAGTAAGGTGATCCGACCCCCGCCCCCTGTGGCGGGGGTCTTTCTTTTTTCCCCGGGGGTGGAATGGGCCGATTTCTTGGTTGGTTGTGCGCGTGCACGCCGCGCGTTGTGTAATTGCGGCCCTGCGTCGAAGAAATGCCCCCCCGCCCTGCTCAACCCGTTCCGGAGACGTTTGCCGAGGTGCATCGGCGGTTTCTGTCGTACCTGCGGATCGAGGGGGGGATGTCGGCGAACACGCTGGAGTCGTACGGGAGGGATCTTCGGGACTTCTTCATCGAGCTTGGTTCGCGCGGGCTGGGGGAGCTCTCGCCGCGGGATCTGTCGCAGTATGTCGTGGACCTGAAGGTGAAGCGTGGGCTGGCGGCGAGTACGGTGACGCGGCACATGGCGACGCTGCGGGTGTTCTTCCGATGGGCGGTGGCGTTTAAGCTGCTGGAGCGGGACCCGACGGAGCTTCTGGAGCGGCCGACGAAGTGGAAGCGGCTGCCGGACGTCGTGAGTCCGCGGCAGATGAAGCAACTGCTTGCGCCCGCGCCGGCGGCCGAGGAGGGGGAGGGGAAGGAAGCGGAGAGCGAGGGGAAGGAGATGCTGCGGGTTCGGGACCGCGCGATCGTGGAGTTGCTGTATGCGAGCGGGTTGCGGGCGAGCGAGTTGGCGACTTTGGGGATGGGGGACTATCACCCGACGCTGGGCGTGGTGCGGGTGACGGGCAAGGGCAACAAGCAGCGGCTGGTGCCGGTGCACGCGACGGCGAAGGCGGCGATCGCGGAGTACATCGATACGGTTCGCGTGAAGCTGGCGGCCCGGGGTGGGCACAAGGGGATGATGTTCCTGAGTCGGTGGGGGAAGCCGCTGGAGCGGGTGGCGATCTGGCAGATCGTGAAGCGTGTGTCGAAGCAGAAGGGGCTCAACGACGTTCACCCGCACACGCTGCGGCACTCGTTTGCGACGCACCTGCTGATCGGGGGCGCGGACCTTCGCGCGGTGCAGGAACTGCTGGGGCATGCGGACATCGCGACGACGCAGATCTACACGCACGTGGACAGGTCGCATCTGAAGGCGGTGCACGAGAAGTACCACCCGCGGGGATGATCGGACGTGGGGTCGGTACAGGCGTCGTGGACGAGGGGGAGAGTGCGCGAGATCGACGGCGGGGATCGACGGGACGTTCGCGAGAACCGATGGTGAACGCATGCGCGGAGGCACGAGGGGCAATCGCGGCGGGTTCTCGTTGCTGGAGCTCGCGATCGTGGTGGCGATCATCGCCATCATCGGCGCGATCGTGGCGCCGCGCGTGGGGTCGATGGCGGAGCGAAGCCAGGCCGCGCAGGTGGCGGAGACGGTGCGGATGGTGCAGTTGAAGGTTGAGGAGGAGTACCAGTTTGAGCAGGCGTATCCGCTGACGTTGCAGCGGGCGTGGTTTGCGGGGGGAGACCTTCAACACTCGATGTTTGCGGGGGTGAATGCGACGGTGGAAGTGATCAACGACGCGGCGTTGCAGCACCCGGTGATCAAGGTGGGCGGGAGCGGGGTGTCGGTGTTCTGGTACAACCGGGGGAACGGGGCGTTCCGGGCGCGGGTTCCGTCGCAGGGAACACCAGCGGAAACACTGGCTTTGTATCGATTGGTGAATGGCGGGACGAAGACGCAGGTGTCTGGCATTGAAGGGGTTGGGGCGGGTGATTCGCAGTTCGAGCAGGCGCCTGATGTGGAGTAGCGGGCCTCGACAGCGGGCGTTGAGCCTCCGTATCATGGCTTTCAGGAAGTATTGAAAGCCATTTCGGAGATCGCCATGCAGAGTTCGTACACCCCGCCGGTGGAGCACGCGCACCTGAGTGTGAAGGACGAGGGTTTTCTGCGTGCGGTGGCGGAGGGTGGGGCGCGGCTGACGGCGGAGCAGGCGTTGGAGATGTACGGGGCGTTGAGCCTGCCGGCGTTGGGGCGGTGGGCGGATGCGCGATGCCGCGAGATTCATGGGGATCACGCGCGGACGTACATCATTGATCGGAACATCAACTACACGAACGTGTGCACGGCGAAGTGCACGTTTTGTGCGTTCAGGCGGGACGCGGATGATCATGACGCGTACACGCTGAGCAAGGAAGCGATCCACGAGAAGGTGGCGGAGTTGTCGGCGATCGGGGGGACGCAGATTTTGATGCAGGGGGGTATGAACCCGGACCTGCCGCTGGACTATTACTTGAATCTGCTGGCGTCGATCAAGGAGCGGTTCCCGCACATTCACGTGCACGCGTTCAGTCCGCCGGAGATGGTGGAGTTTGTGAACTTCTTTGATCCGCCGGGGAAGGACTTTGAGGCGAAGGTGCGGTGGGTGTTGACGAAGCTTCGCGCGGCGGGGCTGGACAGTTTGCCGGGGGGAGGCGGGGAGATCTTTGCTGATCCGGTGAGGCGGAAGATCGGGCTGGGGAAGTGTGATGCGGAGAGCTGGCTGACGGTGATGTATGTGGCGCACACGCTGGGGATGTTTACGAGCGCGACGATGATGTTCGGGCACATCGAGGGGTACGCGGACCGGGTGCATCACTTGAAGCTGGTGCGGGAGTGGCAGGATCGGGTGCTGCGGCACGAGGGGGCGGGGGCGGAGGCGTGGGGGCATTACAAGGCGTTCATTTCGTGGCCGTTTCAGCGGGAGAACACGCCGCTGGGGCGTGTGAAGGACTGGGGCGCGACGGCGGGGGAGCTGGGCGCGGAGTTCCCGGGGGACGTGGTGGCGCGGGCGTACGACTTTGGGCGAGGGGGCGAGGTGGACTACCGGAAGCTGGGTCCTGGGGCGGCGGAGTTTGGGCGGCGGGTTCGGATGGCGGGCGCGACGCAGTATCTGAAGACGCAGGCGATCAGTCGTTTGTTCCTGGACAACGTGTACTCGATCGGCGCGTCGTGGGTGACGATGGGGCCGCACATCGGGCAGGTGGGGCTGTTGTTTGGCGCGAACGACATGGGCAGCGTGATGATGGAGGAGAACGTCGTGAGCAGCGCGGGGACGACGTACTGCCTGGATGAGGCGTTGCTGTGCAGGTTGATCCGCGACGCGGGCTTTGTGCCGGCGCAGCGGAACAACACGTACGACGTGCTGCGGGTGCACGAGGGCGACGATTCGCCGGACCTGCGGGTGAAGGACTGGTCGGCTCACCGCACGCGGAAGCTGCACGTGGAGAAGTCCGCGGCGGCGGGTGCGACGTTGACGGTCAGCGCGAAGCCGTGAAGTCGGGGGACTCTTCGTTGGGGATGGTGACGACGTAGTCGGCGATGGGGCCGTCGGCGCCGGAGATTTCGGTCTGGCCTTCCTTGGCTTGCATGGCGATGGTGAGCACGGAGGCGGAGGGTGCGTGTTCGCGGAGGAGTTGCAGCGTGCCGCCGTTGTGGGCGACGTGGAAGACGCCGATCACGAGGACGATCGGGCGGCCTTTGCGGGCGGCGAGTGCCTGGGCGACCGAGTCGGCCATGGTGGCGTCCCACATGGCTTGTGAGCGGAACATCTTTCTCGCCTCTTCTTCGCGTGGGCGTTCGCCCTTTTCGTCGACGGGGGCCATGAGGTCGATGAACCGTTGTTCATAAGCGCCGGCGGGCATGGGGTCGGGGATCGTGAACTGCCTGGACTGTTCGGGGGAGAGCGCAGCGAGGCGGTCGTAGCCATCGGCACGGGCGACGCGGACGTAGCGGCGCGGGGCGTTGGCGGCGATGACGGGGCGCTTCGCGGCGGCGCTGGCGAGGATGATGTCGCGGTGGCCGGGCGTGTAGTTGCCGGGGGTGCGGCCGGTCGCCTTGGTGAAGGCGGGCTCATCGGTGATCCCGGAGACGAAGTCGTCGAGATGGACCTGTTCGTCGCGTTCGAAGAACTCGAGGGCGGCGAGGGAGGTCGGGGCTTTTTCGAGGAGTGCGCGGAAGAACGAGGCTTGGAACGCCTGACCATCGGGTTGGCCGTGCAACTCGCCGATGAGGACAGCATCGGTGGAGGACGCGGCATCGACGAGCTGCGCGAGGGTGATCTCGCTCCCGGTGCGGGAATCGGTGATGGTGAACGTCGGGGAGGCGATTGGCGCGGTCCAGACGTGCGCCGCCGGGCGGGGGGAGTTCGCGGCGCAGCCGACGAGCGACGAGAGGCACGAGAGGAGCAGGAGGATGCGAGTGCGCATGCCGGTCTCCGGGTTCAGGGGATGGGGGCGAGGCGAACGGTCTTGAAGTGGATCTCGGCGCCTTCGGACTGCAGCGCGATCGCGCCGGCGGTTTCGAGGACGTCGGTGGCGGCGTTGAGTTGCTCACCGTTCACGACGAGCGTGACGCGATCGTGGTCCACGACGATCTCGTATTCGTTCCACTCGCCGATGGCGCGCTCGGCGGTGTGGGTTCGACGGGTGTTGCGGCCGTTGCGGCGGGCGTCGTCGGTCTTCATCGGGAACTCTCCGATGTTCCAGAAGTCGCCCGCGGCACCGCTTTGGAGTTGGGCCTCGACGCTCCGGGGCCAGACCTTGTCCTCGCCGATCACGCGGAGGAGTACGCCGCTGTTCCCCGCGGCCTTGGTGACCGGGTCAAAGCGCCAGACCACGCGGAGGACGTAGTTTGTAAAGTCGGGGCGGGTTCGGATGTATCCCGCGGGCTTGCCGGTGCAGATCAGCACGCCATCGCGGACGGACCAGACGTCTTCGGCGCGACCGTTGTCGTTGAGGATGGGGGTCCAGCCTTCGAGCGAGGTTCCGTTGAAGAGGGCGACTTCGCTCGGGAGTGCCGCGTCGAGTTCGCGCACGCGGATGTTGCGGTACGCGACTTCACCACCGTGGTCCTGAAGGGCGATGTGGCCTTTGGGGGCGCGTGCGAAGGACTTGGAGTCCTTGAACTTGCTGTCGGCGATGAGGGCGTCCCACTCGGGGCCGGAGAGGCGGGTTTCGATGGTCTTGGTGCCGTTCAGCCAGTGCTGGGTCACGCCGTGGCGAACGCGGATCCGGGCGGTGTTCCACTCGCCGGGGGGGAGGAGTTTCTTGGCTGCTCCGGCGGGCAGAATGTCGTAGAGCGAGCCGGCGGCGTGTTCGCCGTCGGCGGGTGTGTTGGTTCCGGCGTCGTCGAGCACCTGGTACTCGGGGCCGAAGGCCTGGGTTGCGCCGGGGGTGTTGTCGACGAGGTACTTGACGCCGCTGTTGGCCTTTGGGGAGAGCTTGAACTGGAAGACGAGTTCGAAGTCCCCGAACTCGCGGGTGGTTACGAGATCCCAGCCGCTGCCGGCGCGGGGGTTTGGCGTGCAGCGAATCTCGCCGCTTTCGGCGGACCAGACGACGGTGGGGAACCCGGAGTCACCGAGGAGGTGCCAGTGCTGGCGAGCGTCGGGACCGGAGAGTTCGGTCCAACCGGCGGCGGCGTGTACCGGAGAGAGAGGCCCCTCGAAGGGTTGGGCCCGGGCCGCATGGGCGAAGAGGGCGATGGTGATTGCCGCGACAAGCCGCATGCGGAGCCTCCGATCGAACGCCTCCGTTCAAGCGTAGTCGCGCGGGCGCGGGGAGCCGGGGAGATCGCGGCGGGGTGGTGTGGTGGCGGGAGGTTCGCGATGGCATGAAAAAACCCGGGCGATGTGCCCGGGTTTTGAATCGCTGCGGAGGAAGGACTCAGGCCTTCTTGGCGGTGTCGCCGGCGGCTGCCGCGGCGGCGGCCTTCTTGGCGACGACTTCACGGTCGATGGCGCGCTGGGCTTCCCAGGCCTTGACATCGCCGATGTTGCGGCGGGCGAGCATGTCGCGAACGGTGTCCGTGGGCTGAGCGCCGACGGAGAGCCAGTACTTCATGCGTTCCTCGTTGATGACGATCTGCTTGGTCGGATCGGGGTGAACCGGGTCGTAGACGCCGAGGGGCTCGATGACGCGGCCGTTACGGCGGGTGCGCTGATCGATCGCGGCGATGCGGTAGAACGGACGGTTCTTGCGGCCAAGACGCTGCATGCGGATACGAACCACGGTGAACTCCAAACAAGGAACGCGGACTGCCCCGGCTAGAGGTACCCGACAACGTCGGACTCGCGGGGTCGAGATGGTAGGCAGTGACGGGAGTCGGGGCGAGTCCAACGGGAGCCAGCACCTTCCAAAAACCTACCAGACTAGAGCCGGTATGCAGCGCAGAGGCTCGGGCCGGCCAAAGGAGGTAGTTCAACCGGGGGGAATCTGTGAGGCACAGACTTCCAAACGTATGCTCCTCGCGTGCCATCCCCCGCGGGCCCAACTGAGGTCTTTCCGAATGCCTTGCGGCGCGCCCTCGAGCGACGCCGAGGGTGCATTGGCCCCCCCACTTCCAGCCGCGCATTCCGGGCCCTTTCCGCGGAGGCGGATGGAATGGATGGTGTGTTCGTGGATGTGTATGCCGCGGGTGCGGTGCTCATTGAGTACGAGGGAAGGACGCCTGCGTGGTGGGATGGGGGGATTGGCGCGGAGCAGGCGCTCATGGTGCTCCGCGAGTTCGGCGTGAAGGCTGTCTATCGCAAGCCCTTCGCCAGGGACCGGTCGAAGCTCGGAGGTCAACTTCCCGCGTGCGTGACGGATCCGGTTCCCGCGGCGGGGGAGCGGCTGGACGAGTGGTTGCTCATCGACGAGCACGGGATGCGGCTCGAAGTGCGGCTGTACGACGGGCTTTCGACGGGGCTGTTCCTGGACCAGCGTGAGAACCGGCGGCGGATCGGCGAGCTGGTGGCGGGGCGCGTGAAGCGGACGGGGGCGGCGGTCTCCGTGCTGAACACGTTCTCGTACACCTGTGCGTTCTCCGTTGCCGCGGCGAGAGCGGGCGCGACGACCACGAGCGTGGACGTGTCTTCCCGGTATCTGGAGTGGGGCAAGCGGAACTTCGGTCACAACGGGATCGACGCGTCCGCGCACAGGTTTGCGAAGATGGGAACGATGGAGTTTCTGGCGTATGCCGCGAGGAAGTCGCTGGCGTACGACCTGATTGTTCTGGACCCACCGAGCTTCGCGTCGGGGTCGAAGAAGAACGACGTTGGCGCGTGGAGTTCCACGAGCGACTACGCGGATCTGGTGCGAGCGAGCGCGGGTGTTCTGAGGCCGGGCGGGGTGATTTTCGCGTCGACCAACACGCAGGAGTTGTGCGCGAACGGGCGGCTGCAGCGCGAGATCAAAAAAGGGCTCGGGCGGGAGCCCAGTTGGCTTGAGCTCCCGCCGATGCCCGTTGACTTTGCACGCGAGCGCGAACGTTTCGCGGCATGCTTGTTCGTTCCCTAGCGGGATCAGCGACGACGGCGACCGGCGACCAGGCCACCGAGAGCCAGGAGCATGGCGCTCCCGGGGGCGGGGGTGATCTGGACGTTGTCGAGGTCGAAGGTGAAGGTCGAGGTGTTACCGGCAAGAGAGGCGGGGACCAGGATCCCGACCTGGGTGCGGGCGATGCTGGAGAAGGCGGCGAAGGTGGTGCCCTCGTAGATCAGCGAGGGGTTGAGGGGGTTGATGGTGACGCTGAGCGTGGTCCAGGTGTTGGGCTGGACCTGGGGAGAGGTGAGGCCGACGACGCCCGGGCCGGCTGGGGGCGCGAAGCGGGCGAAGAAGTCGAGCGGCTCGGGGGCGTTGTGGCGCACGGAGAAGGTGAAGGTGGTGACGTTGGCGGCGATCCAGTCACCGACGAAGGCACCGCCGCTGGAGCCGAAGTTGCTCTGCCCACGGAAGAGCAAAGGTTGCGCGAACGGGGTGAAGGCGGTGAAGGGGGTGGACATGCTGCCGAACCCGGAGCCGTCGGGGCCACCGGCGGGGGAGTAGGCGAGGGGAGTGAAGGCAGCGGCGGAGCTCCAGGCGGCACCGGAGGATTCGAACGTCTCGACGAACGGGACGACGACCGCCGGGGCGCTCGCTGCACAAACAACTGCAAACACGGAACTTGCGACGAGTTTGATCATGGCTCTGCTCCTGTGATAAGTGGCCGGTGGAGTATAGACCAAGCAGTACCGAATATCCGGATGCGGAGATCCGAAACAGGAATGATCCAGTGTTTGTAGGGGGTTTTTGGAGACCCATAACCGGATCGGGAAGCCAGGCAGGGCAGGGAAAACCGAGCGAGCGGCGATCCGGGAGGCGATCGAGTGCGGCGTGACATCGAGGCGCAAGGGCGACGAGCGTTGAGCGCGCCAAGCTCCTTGAAGGCGGGCGGGCGCTGGATACCGCACACACACCTACCCCCGGCGGGTTCTGGGGTAAGGAATGGTCGGTTTAGGGTGAACCAGGTGGTGAATTGCGGGACTTTGCTGGCAAACGGGCGGAAATGGCGCACGATGGTGTGGCAGGACCTCGGATGCGGCCGGACAGGCTGTGCATTGGGGTAGCTGACCTGCGTGTGGGACACGGGAGTTTGCTCATGGGTCGATGGTTGTTCACGGGGCTGATCGCGGCGACCTTGGCTGGCACGTGCGCGAGCGCGGAGGTCGTGCTGCTGACGCAGGCGAGGTCGATTACGGCGTCGACGTCCTTTGATGGGAACGTTGTCAGTCGGCAGGCCTCGGACTTCTCGGCGTTTGTCGAGACCGCTGCTGCGACAGTGCAGTTTCCCTCGGCGGACGGCGGGGTGCTGACGAACACGGCGGATTCGACGATCAACTGCATCGTGGACCCGAATGCGATCCGGGCCTTTGGTTCGCTTGGGGCATCGGGGGGGATCGGGCTGGTTGGGGGACAGCCGGAGCCGGTGTTTGGCGAGGCCGCGGCGACGATCTATGTTGAGTTTCAGGTGACGGCGGACACACCGTTTTCGATGTTGGTCAGTCCGCGGCCGAGCACGTCGGAGGGGGATGAGTTTCAGGTTGAACTCTCCACGCTGGCTGGCGGCACGGATGGGATCGAGTTTCGTATTGATGAACGGGATGCGCCGCAGTGGGTTGATCGGGCGGGGATTCTGACTCCCGGGACGTACGCGATCCGCTACACGGTGGAGTTGACCGGCGATGCGGCGCGGGAGGCCGGTGAGTACACGTTCAGCTTTGCGATTCCGGCGCCGGGCGTTGGGGTGGCGGGGCTGGGGCTGGGATTGCTGGGCCTTCGCCGGCGGCGCTAACGGTTTCGCTCTGCGAACGCCTTGCGTCGCGCTTTGACCTGCTCGGCGGCGGCTGTGTTGCCGCGGGACTCGTAGCAGTTGATCAGCGATTCGAAGGACTGGTCGGTGATGCCGGCCATGCCCTTGGCGTTCTCGAGCGAGGCGAGATGCAACTCGATGATGGTGACGGCCTGGTCGCAATCGCCCTTGAGTGCGAGGGTGATTCCGATGTTGGCACCTACGGCGTGGCGAGCGGGAGAGTCGGCGGGTGAGTTGGCGGCGTGCCACTCTTCGGCGAGTCGCAGCGACGCGAGGGCTTGGTCGAATGCGCCGAGCTTTCGCTGTGCCTGGGCGAGGGAGATGAGGGCGGTTGCGCGGCCGGGGTGGGTGGGGCCGTAGGCGGCGGTCCACGAGGAGGCGGCTTGTTCGAGGAATGGGAGCGCGGCGGTGGCGTCGCCCTTGCGAAGGGTGGCGAGCCCCAGGTTGCTGCGCGTGGCGACGACGAGCGGGTGATCGGGGCGGAGGAGGCGGACGCGGGTCGCGAGCGATTGAGCGAAGCCGTCGGCTGCACCTGCGAAGTCGCCCTTGGAGAACTTCGCGGCGGCGATGTTGTTGTGGGTTTCGGCGACCTTGAGGCTTTCGGATCCGAAGAGGCTGGTTCTGATGAGAAGCACTTCGGCGTGGACCGCGAGGGCTTCATCGGTCTTGGACTGGGCGCGGAGCGTGGTACCGATGGCGTTGAGCATGTCGGCTTCGCGGGTTGTGTGTGTTCCTGCGGCGCGTGCGCGTTCACGGGCGAGAAGCGGGCGGAGCGCGGCTTCGGATTCGGCGTGCTTGCCTTCGTAGTAGAGGAGCTGTGCCTGTTCGAACTCGGCGCTGAGGCGAATCTCGCTGTCGGGAGGCAGGGACTGGAAGCGAACGACGGCGGCATCGACAAGCGGGCGGGCCTGCTGGACGAGCCCGAGGGTCATCATGGAGACACCGATGGCCTGCTGTGCGGCGGCGAGGGTATCGGGATCCTCGGGTGGTGCGGAGCTGAGCAGTTGATCCGCTTCGGAGAGGACATCGCGGAGGGTTGCGCTGGGGCCGAGGCCGCTGGTTTGGGCGCCGCCGAGAACGGAGACGAGGAACTCGCGGGTCTGCTGGAGGCCGGAGTTCGTGGCGGCGAGCTGGTCGCGTTGTCGGGTGATCTCGGCGTTCTGACGGAGCGTGTGCGCGAGGCCCGCGACGAGGAAGAGAACGAAGGCAAGTGCAGACGTGACGGCGAGGCGGTGGCGGCGGATGAACTTTCGGGATCGATACGACCATGTATCGCCGCGAGCCTGGACGGGCATGCCGGCGAGGAATCGGCCGATATCCGCGGCCATCTGCTCGGCGGAGGCGTAGCGGCGGTGCGGCTCCTTGCGGAGGGCCATGAGGACGATGTTGTCGATATCGCCGCGGAGGAGGCCCCGCAGGCGGGAGGAGGTCACGCCGTGGGTCTTGGGGTGATCGGGGCCGGATCCGGATGTCATCGGCTGCGAGCTGGCGGGCTCGGCGGTGGGCGGCACCGTGGTTTGGCGCAATCGCTCGACGCGGACGGTGACGGCGCGGCTGGGGGCTTGCGGGAGCAGGTGGCAGACGACCTTGCGGACTTCGTCGCTGGAGCGCTGGACGAAGCCGTAGGGGCGGACACCGGTGAGAAGTTCGTAGAGCACAACGCCGAGGGAGTAGACGTCGCTGGCGGTGGTGATGGACTGACCCTGGACCTGTTCGGGGCTCGCGTACTCGGGTGTGAGGCGGCGTTCGGTGACGATGGTCTCGCGGGTGCGGAGACCGGGATCGAGGACCTTGGCGATGCCGAAGTCCAGCAGTTTCGGTGTGCCGGCGGAGGTGACGAGGATGTTGCCGGGCTTGAGATCTCGGTGGACGATCAAGCAGCGGTGGGCGGCGTGGACGGCGTCGCAGACCCCGCGGAAGAGCTCGAGTCGGTGTCGCACGCTGAGGCGGCGGCGGTCGCAGTACTCGTCGATGGGTTCGCCGTCGACGTACTCCATGACGAGGTACGGGCGGCCATCGGGGGTGACGCCGGCATCGAGGAGGCGGGCGATGTTGGGATGGTCGAGGCTGGCGAGGGCGTGACGTTCTTCGGTGAAGCGCTGGAGGATCTCTTCGGAGTCGAGCCCGCGTTTGACGACCTTGATGGCGACGCGTTGGCGGAACTGTTCGTCGGAGCGTCGCGCGACGTAGACGGTGCCCATGCCGCCGGAGGCGAGGCGAGCCTCGACCGTGAAGGGGCCCAGGGTTGTGCCGACGAGATCGTCGGGAGATTCGTGGGCACGACTGGCGGCGGAGAGATCGTCGAACTCGCGACCGAGGACTGGCTTATCGAGGAATGCGCCCATGCGTTCGGCGGAGGCGACGAGCGCGAGAACTTCCTGTTCGAGCGCGGCATCGCCCTTGCAGAGACGGGAGATCGCCGCGGGCCGATCGATCGGCGCGAGCGCGGCGACCTCGAAGAAGACCTGTTCGGCCCGGTCGAAGAGGGGCATTGCGCCACCGGAGGAGGGGTCCTGCGGGTTGGTGCTCATGCGCCCTCCGAGGCTTCGCGCTCGAGTTCTCGGTGGAGCCAGACACGGGCGAACTGCCAGTCTCTCGCGACGGTGCTCGGCGAGACTTGCATGGCGAGGGCGGTCTGCTCGACGGTGAGACCGGCGAAGAAGCGGAGTTCGACGACCTTGGCCTTGTGAGGAGAGATCTCGGCGAGGCGAGCGAGGGCGCGGTCGAGGTCGATCAGGCTCTCGGGGGCCTCCATGCTGAGCGCGAGGGAGTCTTCGAGGGGGATGGGCTTGGCGCCCGAGCCTCGCTTGATGCGGAGCTTGGAGCGGGCGTGGTCGATGAGGATGCGACGAATGGCTTGGGCGGCGGCGCCGAAGAAGTGGGCCCGGTTCTCCCAGGGTGTTTGCTCAGGACCGACGAGGCGCATGTAGGCCTCGTGGACGAGCGCGGTGGCCTGGAGGGTGTGGGCGCGGCCTTCGTCGCGGATGAGTCCGGCGGCGAGGCGGCGGAGCTCTTCGTAGACGATGGGGAAGAGTTCTTCGGTCGCGGCGGAGTCGCCTCGCTGGGCACCGGCGAGGAGCTCGGTGACATAACCATGGGCGGGTGCGGGACGGTCGTTTGGGGTGCCGTCGGGCTGGGATGGGAGGGGAGATGCCATTGCTTATCACCTTATGCGTTGAAAACCGACGGGCACTATCAGGCATCTTCAAGGAAGGGGCGCAATCCGAGCCCGCCGGGGCGAGGTCCGGAATTTTCGCGAAGCTGACTGGCGATTGCCGCCGACGTCGCATGCAAGGCCGGATCGGGTCCGCGGGCGGTCGCAAGGCTCCGCGGCGGCAGGCGGATCTCGATCCGGAGCCACAGAGTCCCTCACACTTTTGGAAAGGAATGGCATGTTGAAGAATCTGTCTCTTGTTGCCGCGGCGATCTGCGGCATGGTCGGCACGATGGCTTCGGAGGCGAGCGCGGCGGACTATCGGGTTCTGGCGCGGATGGGCGCACGCGACGCGTTCTCGGCGAAGTCGGTGTACCGCGAGCGCATCGTGGGCGACACGCTGATCCAGCGGTTCAACGTTTCGATCGAGGACGGCGTTCCTGGGGCGTCGTACGAGATCATGGTGAACGGGAATCTGTTCGGCACGATCGTGGCGAACGACCTGGGCAACGCCGAGCTCGAGTTCCGGACGTTCGTGGTTGACGACAACCCGCACGACGAGCAGCCGCCGCTTCCCGTGGACTTCCCGCACATCAACGCGGGCGACACGATCGCGGTTGGGCGCCTCACGGGCACTTTCCGCTGATCGCTCTTGCGGCGGGCAGAGTCCCGCTTCACTCTCGGTCGCGTGAAAGCGCGGCGGGGGGTTTGGTTGTCCCGCGGCGGGCGGGTGGGTCGATTGGCTTCGCAGGAGAAACACGATGAAAGCGGCCGTACTCGGATTGGTCATGGCGAGCGGAGCGATGGGCCAAGTGAGTCTACCGAGTGACTTCGGAGCACCGAGCTCGGTGTTCAGCCCGATCAGTTCGTACTTTGGCGGCGTGTCGGGGTTCGGCGCCCGCGGCTCGGACACCGTGGTGTTCGAGGGTGCGTCGATGGAAGCATGGGCGAACTTCCGGCGCGACGCGTTCTTCTCGATCGCGGGGTTCACCATCGGGACGCCGGTGATGACGGGCGCGAACCTGAGCGTGCCGGCGGGAGCGGCGTACCTGAGCATCGCGGTGAAGGCTCCGGCAAGCGGCCGGCTGTCGATGGCTCTGGCGGTGCGGGAGGATGACAACGGGGATCTGGCGATCGACGCCGCGGGCGATGATGATCAATGGGAGACGGCGGACATACTGCTTCAACCGGGGACCGCGATCTACAACATCCCGATCGGAGACCTGGTGGATGCGGACCCGGATGCCGGGAACAACATACGGAACTTCGGGACGACCGGCGCGATGCAGATTCGGCTGACGTTCGAGACCAGACGGTCGTATCCGGGCGGGATGATCGAGACGCCGACGTCGCTGTTCGTTGACCACATCGGGTTCTTCGTCGAGCCGCAGGTTCTGCCGGCACCGACGTGTCCTGCGGACATCAACGGCGACGGCGGAGTCGACGGGGATGATGTGATCGCGTACTTCGCGGCGTGGGACGTGAGCGACGCGGACTTCAACGGGGACGGCGGAACGGACGGCGACGACACGATCGCGTTCTTCGCGTCCTGGGATGCGGGATGCTAAAAAGAAAGGCCCCCGGGAGTGGATCCCGGGGGCGATTGGATCATCGGATGAGCGGGCTGTCGACTTACTCGCAGCCGGGGAAAGAGATGCCGCCGGCATCCCACGCGGCGAAGAAGTTGATCACGTCGTCGCCGTCGACGCCGCCGGAGGCATCGGTGTCTGCGCACTCGAGGCTGCCGTCCCAGTCGCCGAAGAACGCGATCACGTCGTCGCCGTCAATGCCGCCGCTGTTGTCGTAGTCGGCGAAGCAACCGTCGGCCTGCCAGGCGCAGGAGGGGCCGGAGAAGACACGGCAGGCGCCGGTGAAGAACACGGAGTACGCCCCGGTGCTGGTGGCGGTGCCCGTCCAGCCGTCAACGGCACCTGCGCCGCCGGGGCCGGTGGCGCCGAGTTCGGAGTTGAACGGCGTGTCAGGGAAGATGAGCGCGGCGGCCGACGTCGGATCGATGTTGTAGCGGCTCACAGCGAGGTAGTAGTCGCCGGGGGTGAGGACGAAGGTACCGCTCACGCGGCTCTGGAGACTCGCGTCCCCCGGGAAGCCGTCCGGAACGTCGTCGTTCGCGGCGATGCCAAGGCCCGCCGAGTCGAAGAGGAAGAGTTGGGTATCGAGCGTGGTGCCCTGGAAGGTCGTCGCGGAGAAGTTGACGTTGTCGCAGATGGAGATCTTGTACATGTCGATGTCCGCGGCGGCCGCGAAGTTGCCGATGATCTGGGGCAGCGGCTCGTTGGCGGCGGCGCCCTGGACGACCTGGGCGGTGGCGGGCAACTGACCGGCGTCGCCGCCGGCTCCAGCGATTTCCCGCCAGGTGCCGGGGGGCGGGCAGGCGGAGACCGTGATGTCGCCGGTATCGGTGTCGACGCGGCCTTGACCGTCAACCACGGTGAAGATGGGCTGGGAGAGGCCGAGGGTTGCGGTCGAGGGGATGGTGTAGGAGAGCGAGAAGATGTTGTCGCCCGAGGTAACGTCGCCGTTGGAACCGTCGTTGTACAACACGACCTCGGACGGGCCACCGAGCGCGGAGAGGTCGGCCGTCACGACGTAGGTGGTGCTCGTGGGGTTCGCACCAGGGGTGACCGTGGCGGTCAGGAGGGTGACGGAGTCACCGCAGTTGTCCACGCCGTTGAACGGTGCGAAACCGCCATCAACCACGGGGTTGCTGGTCACGGCACCGGTCGCGAGGTTCAGGTTGAACGTGCCGGCGTTGGCCGCGGTCGAGGTGGCGTTGAATCCGGGATTGAAGACGACCGCTGCGGTGGCGCCGCCGCCAACGGCGATGTAGTACGTGCCGGCGGCAAGGGCACCGTCGCGACCGTTGTAGGTCAGGCTGTTCCCCACGGCCGGGCGCGCCGGGGTGGTGAAGCCATAGGAGAACTGGCTGAGGGAGCCGGAGCCATCGTCGCTGTCGGCGGTGACGACGCGACCGATGCTGTTGTACACCGCGAAGCGGGTGTCGTTGGTCGGGAGGAGAGCGGAGCCTTCGGTGTCGCCGTCGAAGTAGGTTGCGGCGGCGTTGCTGATGGCCGGGATCGCGACGCGGTACCACTTGATCTCGCCGGCGGCGAGTGTTTCGCCGGCGAGGTTACGAACGTCGTTCGGGGACATCGTGCCCAGGTCGGTCGCGGTCGGGGCCGGCGGGATGGCATAGTTATTGATGGTGATGTTCAGCGTGTAGTTGCCAGAGGCGGTACCCGTGGAGGTAACGTTCCAGTTTGTGGTGTTGAACGTCGTGTTGAAGACCCCCACCGCGACGTAGTACCGACCGGGGAGGAGGGTGCCGTCGCGCCCGTTGGAGACCACGCCGCCGGTCCCGGCGGGAAGGTCACTGCCGGTGCCGAAGGAGAGGGCGCTCAGGTTGCCACTGGCGTCATCGTCATCGGTGGCGACGAGGGCGCCGGTGGAGTTGTACACGCCGATCTCGCTGTCGGCGATGGTCGTACCGACAGTGGTGAAGTCCGCGAAGCGGAGAGCGGCGAGAGAAACCTCATCGGCCAGATCGAACTGATACCAGATGATCTGGTTGCCGGAGATGGCGCCGGTCTCGGAACGGGCGGTGCCCGCGCCGAGCGTGCCAAGATCGATCGCAGCCGGCTGAGCGAACGCCGCGCTCGCGGCGACAAGCATGGCGGCGGCACTTGTGGAATAGGACAACTTCATCACACACCTCTTCCGGGCCTCTGGCCCGTTTACCCTCCGGGACGACGGGTGCAACGGCAGCACCCATGTGAACGCAGGATACCGGGAAAGCGTGGGGTTGGGAATGGACGCGTGTGGAATTCGGGCCGCTAACGGGCGCTTCCGGACCACTCCCACGCGCCGTCGCCGTCGAGTTGGAGCGGGAATCGGGCGGGAATCCCCGGCACTCGAACGAAGACCCCATCGGCGGCTTGGACCGAACCCGGGATCCGCCGGACCGTGGCCCGGGTGAGGGCTCCAGCCTCCCACTGAATATCCACGGTGAGCCCGCCACGGGCACGAAGCCCGGTAACGCGACCTGACGGCCAAGCCTTGGGGAGAGCGGGCAAGATGTTGATGGTGGGCGGTTCGCCCTCGCGTTCGGGGTGGCTTTGGAGGAGCATCTCGGCGACCGCGGCGGCGGCACCGAAGTTGCTGTCGATCTGGAAGGGCGGGTGCGCACCGAAGAGATTGGGGTAGGAGCCGCCGCGGTTGTGGTAGTCAAAGCCTGCGTCCGCGACGGGCGTAAGGGCTTGCCGCAGGAGGGACTCCGCGCGGTCGCCATCTCCGAGGCGGGCCCAGAAGCAGGCCTTCCACGCCATGCTCCACCCGGTGCTGCGGTCGCCGCGACGTTCGAGGGACTTTCGGGCGGCGGCGGCGAGTTCGGGGGTTCCGTGAAGGGTGATCTGGTGCGCGGGGTAAAGGCCGTAGAGGTGGGAGACGTGGCGGTGGGAAGGCTCGGGTTCTTCGTATGGCTCGAGCCATTCCTGGAGGCGGCCGTCCCGGGCGATCGCGTGCGGCGCGAGGCGCGAGGCGATGCCACGGAGGGACGTCCGGGTCTCGGGGTCGATGTCCAGGATCTCCGCGGCGGCGACGGTGTTGGAGAAGAGCTCTCGGAGGAGCTGCTGGTCCATGGTGGGACCGAGGCATGTGTGGGCGGTCTGGCCGTTCGCGAGGCGGAAGGAGTTTTCGGGCGAGTTGGAGGGCGCGGTCACCAGTCGTCCATCGGGGAGTTCGACGAGGACCGCGCGGTAGAACGCGGAGGCGTCTCGAAGGATGGGGTAAACCCTTCGCAGGTACTCGGTGTCACGCGTGAACTCAAAGTGCTGCCAGAGGTGCGCACAGAGCCACGCGCCGCCGCTGAGCGTTGATCCCCACGAGGCGCTCTCGCCGGGCGCGGTGTAGCCCCAGACGTTGGTGATGACGTGGACGACCCAACCCGGAGCGTTGTAGTATGCCGCGGCGGTGCGACCGCCGGGCTCTCGAAGTGCTTCGATGAGTGAGACGAGGGGGAGATGGCATTCGGGGAGGGCCCCCACTTCTGCCGGCCAGTAGTTCATCTGCACGTTGATGTTGGTGTGGTAGTCGCCGTTCCACGGGGTTTGGAGTTCTTCGGCCCAGAGTCCTTGGAGATTCGCGGGGAGCCCCCCGGCCCGTGAGGAGCTGATCAGCAGGTATCGACCGTATCGGAAGAGAAGCGAGGCGAGCGCGGGGTCGGCCTCGCCTTTGTCGAGCGCCAGGAGCCTGGCGTGGGTCGAGTCCTTCGGGGCGGCGCCGAGGTCGAGGGTCACGCGCCCCTCGAGTGCCCGGAAATCCTCGCGGTGACGAGCAACGAGATCTGTCCAAGGGCGGGCCGCGGCGGCGTCCAGCGTTTCGCGTACGAACGATTCGTAGCGGTCACCGGGGTACCGGGTTTGGATCGGGCCGGAGTAGCTGGTGGCGGCGGAGACCAGCACGATTGCCTCACGGGCACCGCTGATGCGGAGACCACCATCCACGGGAGTCACGGTGCCGGCCGCATCCACGAGGGCCCGTGCGCGACAGACGTACTTCAGACCCTGTGTACCACCTTCACCGTCGTTCAGCTGGCCTCGCATGACGAGATCGGAACCGTCGACGGTGATCGAGGCTCGCTGTGGACGCGAAAGAGAGACGACGAGATCGAGGAGACGGTCACCCGCGGCGGTGATACGGCAGGCCACGACATCATCGGGGTATGAAGCGATGACCTCTCGGGTGAAAGTGGAACCACCGATCGAGAACTTCGTGACGCACTCGGCGTTTGCGAGGTCAAGCCAACGTTCGTAACCGCTGACCTGGGCATCGGGAGAATCAGATCGCAGCGTAAGGGTTCCCAGGACCTGGTAGCAGCCGTAGGGGCCGTCGAGCGCGTTGCCCTGCGAGCTCCCTGGGCCATCGCAGGTGAAGGTGCGGTTGACGAGTTGCTCGGCTTCGGTGTTCTTGCCCTGCATGAGCAGATCGACGATGGCCGCGCGGTTCTTCCACGCTCCTTCTCGGTTCTGGTCGAGCACTCTGCCGGACCACAGCGAGATCTCGTTGAGCACGATCGTTTCGGTGGTGGTACCCCCGAAGACCATCGCGCCCAATCGGCCGTTTCCGACGGGGGCGGACTCGGTGAATCGTGCCGCGGGGCGGTCGAAGACGAGGCCATCGGTGGGCTGGGTGAGCAGCACGAGCGAGAGGAGTGCGGGGAACATGGCGCTGAGTGTACAGCGGGAGTGGCGTGTCGTCAGATCGGGGAAAACTCCCTGCGGTGGTGGCACGCGGCAACCACTAGTGTTGATGGCGGACACCAGAGGGCGAGTTCCCGGGCACGGGAGAGGGCCCTTGGCCTGCAAGAGGCGAGTACGCGCGAGCGGCGCGTTTCATGTCGCCTCGAGGAGAGATACACATGTGCAATCTTCGGACCACTGTCGGCGTCGCGGTGTTGGTGTGGACCTGCGGGGTTTCGCAAGGTGGCATCACATACGATGCGCAGTCGAGAAGCGTGAGTGCGTTGGCGGCACCGTCGAGCGACGGTGCGAGTGCTTCGGACTTCGGCAACTTCCAAGCATCCCGGAGCGCGAGCAGCATCTACGGGACCGGTGCGTGGGCGTCGCAGTCGTCGGTACTCCTCGACGAAGGCATGTTTACCCAAGGGGGATGTGGCTCGAACGGCGGAATGCAGTTCTTCTCGGCGAGCGCACGCAGCACGTTCGACGTCACGTTCACTGTGGACGATCCGAGGCAGTACCGCTTCTGGGGAGGTGTGACCCTTGACGCGTTCGAAGCGACCGCGAACGGCGAGGTTATGCTGACGGGACCCAACGGGGCAATCTACGAGAACTTCGGGGCCGGAGACTGGGACATGAGCGGGATCGCGGAGCCGGGCCAGTATCGGCTGCTCATCCGGGTCACCACCTCGGCCGCGGGTGGACCGATCTCGAGTACCGGCCTCTTCTACGGCGGATTCGTCATCCCAGGCCCGGGATCGGCGTGCGTTCTCATGGGGCTTGGTGGGCTGGGAACGCGCCGTCGGCGTTAACCGAAGATCGCATGGCGGCTAGATCGGTGCTCGAGCGTACGCGAACCGTTCGCTCCATCGGGGTACACTCCGCCCCGTGCCCGACCTGACCACCCAACAGATTCTCATCGCCGCGGCCATCGCGTTTGTTGCCGGCCTCATAGACGCGATGGCTGGCGGCGGCGGGATCTTTACGATGCCGACGCTCGCGGCGCTGGGGCTGCCGGTGCCCATGATCGCGGGTACGAACAAGATGGTGGGCACGAGCGGATCGAGCACGGCGACGGTGTCGTTTCTGCTGCGGGGCAAGCTTGATCGCGTGGTGGCTCCGCTGGGTGCATTGTGTTCGCTGATCGGATCTGTGCTGGGCGCGATCACGCTGATGCAGGTCGGCAAGCTCGACGAGACGATGACGAAGGGCGTCTTCGGCGGGTTGCTGATCGTGATGGCGCTTTACATGTTCTTCAAGCCGCAGTTCGGCGGCGAGGGTGCGTACGAGGGGCCGACACGGCGAACCATCGTGATCACGGTGCTGGCTGGGCTTGCACTGGGGTTCTACGACGGGTTCTTCGGACCGGGCACGGGGAGTTTCCTCGTGTTCGTGATGGTGCGGTTTCTCAGGTTCGACTTCGTGATCGGAACGGGGAACGCGAAGGCGATGAACTTCGGGAGCAACATCGGCTCGCTGGCGACGTTCATCATCGCGGGCAAGGTGGTCTGGGCGATCGCGATCCCGATGGGTTTGGCGAATGCCGCGGGCGCGTGGGTGGGGAGTTCGCTGGCGATCAAGCAGGGGTCGCGGTTTGTGAGGTGGGCGTTTCTGCTCGCGGCGTGCGCGATCGCGGGTCGGATGGGGTGGTATGTGGTGACGGGTCAGTGAGCGAAGCCGTTCGCGAGTGCGTGACGGCTATTCATCGTCGTCATCATCCTCTTCGACGTGCGGGTCGAGCTTCAGGCCCAAGGCGGAGAGACCTTTCCCATGGGCACCCGCAAACTCGGCGGGGTAGGGCGTTTCTCCCTTGGCGGCGAACCAGAGGATGCGGTTGAGATCATCCTCGCTGGCCGCGTCGACGTGGTCAAAGTCCTGTTTCTCGCTGAGTTCCGCGAAGTACCGTCCGACCGGGCCCAGGGACTGCTTCTTGGGGTTCATCTCTGTGATGGAGACGCCGGGGGAGAGAGCGGTGAATGGCGTGGTATCGAGCGTGTCGCTGAAGCAGGCTGTCATCACGGGTGCCATGGCGTACCGCTGATTCGCGGGCGCGATGCCGAAGATACGTTCGATGGTGTGGATGACGGAGGCCTGGTTGTAGAACTCGCTGACGACGGCACCCCGGCGCGAGTAAGGGCTCACCACCAGGCAGATCGAACGGTGACCGTCGACGTGGTCCCACCCGTCCTGAGGGTCGTCTTCGTTGATGAAGAACACCGTCTTGGGCCAGAACTTGCTCTTGCTGACGGCTTCGACGATGCGACCGACGGCGAGGTCGTTGTCGGCGACGAGCGCGCGGGGCGTGGGGTTGCCTTCAGCGGTGCCGCTGGTATGGTCGTTGGGCAGATAGATGACGATGAAGTTGGGGAGTGTTCCTTCCTGTTCGAACTGCGCGAACTCCTTGAGGAACACGTCGGCACGGATCTGATCGGGGATGTCCATGTTCCACCCGGGGGAATCGGGGCATGAGAACCGACGGAGCTTCTCGACCCCGATGTTCGCGACGAACTTGATCTTGCGTTCTTTGCCGGCGAGGCCGTTCTTCCAGTCCTCCCAGATCGTCGGGAAGTCCGCGTCTGGCGATTCCTTCGTATCATCGAACTCGCCGTAGTTGCGGAAGCTGAAACCGGCGGCGAGCACATGGTCCCACACGAACCCGCTGCTGCTGTAGGTCAGCGGATCGTCACCGAAGGTATAGCTCCGCGTGAATCCGCCGAAGCTGCGTTCGAGATATGGCGTGGTCGCACCCTCGGTGGCCCACGAGTGGCCGTCGGCGCTCAGTACACCGTTGCAGTAGTAGTTGTCGAGCAGCACGAACTGATCGGCCAGGGCGTGCTGGTTCGGGGTAATCTCCTTGCCGTAGATGCAGAACTCAGGCTTGCCGCGGCCTTTGGGGTTCTCCCCCTTGGCCATGTCGCCAAAGACCTGGTCGTAGGTGCGATTCTCCTTGATGATGTAGATGACGTGCTCGAACAGGCTTGGTTCACCGGGCGCGGCCGGGACGGGGACCGGAGTACGAGCGGCGGCGTCGGCTCGCCGTTCGATGGCGACGAGGGTCTGGGGAACGCGGCCGTCTGCGAGGGTCTGCGCGGTGAGCCGTGCGAGTTCGTCGCCTGCGGGCACGGTGACCTTCTGAAGTGTCCCAACATGGCGGTGGCTGTTCGTCGCGCCGTCATTTCGGGCGTTGCGTGAGCCCTTGCCTCGGATGTTTGCGACGAAGAGGTGTCCCTCGCGGGCGGCGATCGCACCCGGGAACCAACCGGTCGGTACGAAGCCCCGCACGGTCATCGCGCCGGGGGAAGCAAGATCGACGACCGCGACGGCGTTGTTGCCGGCATTGGTCACGAAGAGCGTTTTCTCGTCGGGCGCGAGGGCGAGACCGTTGGGTAAGCTGCCGAACGGGAGCGAGGCGTGGGGGCGTGTGCTGCACTCACGGCTTATGGTCCACGTCCGCGTGTCCACCTCGGTGATGGTGTCGCTGTTGCTCGCGGCGACGTATAGCCGGGTCCCGTCGGCGCAGAGTGCCAGCGACGAAGGCGAAAGCCCGACCTCGAGTTCAGCGGTCATGGTGCCCGAAGCGAGATCGACGGCGCAGACGGTCCCGCTCGCGGCAATGCCGCGTTCATCGATCACAGCGGGCGTACCTGCGGATGGCGCGGTTTTGTCACCCTTCCCGGCGCGCCTCCCGCCCCAGTTGGTAACGAACGCGCGGGTCTGGTCTGGGCTGAGGGCGATCGCGTAGGGTGCGACACCGACTTCGATGGTGCGTGTGACCTTGCCGGCGTGGAGATCAACGACCGCGATGGCGTTGGCGCGCGAAAGACAGACGTAGGCGGTCGCTTCATCCTTGGAGAGAACGACGCCACAGCCGAAAGGGTCTCCGCCCACGGCGGCCTTGGGGAGTTCGATGCGTCGGCCGACGGCCGGCTTGCCGTCTTCGCCGATGAGGAACTCGACAAGCTCCTTGCCGCTGTTCGTGGCCCACGCGCGGCGACCGTCTTTCGTGGGCGCGAGCCCGGTCATGGAGCCGCCGCCCTCGGGGAACTTTGCGGAACCGATGACCGTCCAGCCGACGGCGTCGAGGACCGAGATGCCGCGGTTGTCCTTGACGATGGCGAAGCGACCATCGGAGGTGAGTGCGAGGTCGACGGGTCGCGAGCCGTTCATCTCGACGACCTGTCCTGCGGGTCGGATGAGTTGAGCGGTCGTTACGCGGAGCGCATCGGTGCCTAGATCCGGAAGGGGGCCGACCGGCGTGACACTGGTGGGCTGTGAAGCGGCTGTGGGGGCGAGCGCCAACAGGGCGGCGGTGACAAGGATGTGGCGGTGCCAGGCGAGAACGGGGTTAGTCATGGGGGTGTGCTCCTGCTCCCACAGCGTACGAAGTCGCGGAGTTTCGAGGTGCGGGGCTGCCGGGTTGGCGCGGATCTTCTACAAACCTTCGCGATTGACCGGTGCCGGGGGAAGCCCGGCGTGAAGCGTGCGGAGCATCTTCGCCTATGAGGGAAAGATGCTTGGCGGCCCGCTGGAGCAGATGAACTACAGTCGATCACGATTCGAGCCCGTTCTCCTTCGCACGGGAAGGCGAGGCCGTTTCGAGGCGAGCGAGGCGGGTGCTCCAACCCGCGTGCTGCGCCAGGGAGAGTACATCATGAACAGGACGACTTTTTGCTCGCTTGCTCTCGCGGCGATCGCGGCAGGGTCTGCCCCCGCGTTCGGCGAGATCACCTACCTGTCTCAGTCGAGGGGCATCAGCGCTTCGGCACTCCCAGAGGCCGACGGTGCGGGAGCGGCCGACTTCTCTACGTTCCAAGCCCACCGATCCGTTTACAGCATGTACGGCACGGGCGCTTCGGCAGGGCAGTATTCAACGCTTGGAGCCGAGGGCATGTACGTCGACGGCAGCGTGTACGCGCACGGTGGAATGCAGTACTATCCGGCGAGTGCTGATTGTTCCTTCGACGTGACGTTTGTCATCGATCAAGCCCGCCCGTTCAGGTTCTGGGGCGGACTGTTCGACAGCAGTCTCACCCGCCAAGCCGACCTCGCTGCTTCTCTGACCGGCCCTGACGGCCTGATCTTCAGCAGCGCAAGCGGGGGAAGTTGGAACATCAACGACACCGCGTCCCCGGGACTGTACCGCCTCACCCTCTCCGCTTCCGTTTCCGCGGCGGGCGGACCGATGTCCAACTCCGGTTCCTTCTACTGTGGGTTTGTGATTCCCGCCCCGGGCTGGCAGGTGGCCCTGATCGGCGTCGGCATCGCGAGCGTCCGTCGGCGGAGGTAATCGCCGACGGATCGCCCCGGCATCCATGACACACAAGCCCCGCCCGCGCCAAGATGGGCGGGGTTCTACGCGCCCAATCGCCCGAGCGTGGCTACCGGCGCGCTCGGTGCGACAAGGCTTGCGTGCATTCACCTCTGCCGATGCAGCGGCTTGCGCAACGGCGCGGCGGTCGTACGATGGTGTCTGGGGCCGAACCGATACCCGGAGCAGGTCGGGATCCTCGGATGGGTGATCTGGCTCGGTTCAAGCACGTCCGTCATTTCGGTGTTGCGATCACGGTCATCGCGACCGCACTTCACGCTTTCAGGCGGCCACCGCGCGGTGGCAACAAACCGACTGGCCGCAGCGGCAGGCGGATCGCGGGTGGAGGACAGAGCTTGTCGAAGGGATCAGAACCGTCATCTGGAGAATCGACAACTGAGGTGTCGGGTCGCGTGGCTAGGTGTCGTTGAATTCTATTGGCCCCGGTGGGACTTGAACCCACACGCCGTGTTACCGACTGCGGATTTTAAGTCCGCTGCGTCTGCCATTCCGCCACGGGGCCCGCGGGACGACATGGTAGCGCGAGCACCGGACGCTTCCGTGTGCGCCGGGCCTATCGCGGCAGGTCGGGTGGCAGCGCGTCCGTCCCGTTGCCGCTGAAGAGGTCGTTCCGCGGGTCCGCAGCGTCTTCAATCGGTCCCTGTGCGGGCGAACCGCCGAAGCGAGCGACGCGTCCGTCGGCAAGGAACCTGTAGCCGAGTTGTCTGAGCGACCGTGTGTCCACATGGCCGTCTGCAAACATCGCCGCGGCCTTGTTGGCGTGACGGGCGTCCATGCAGCTGCGGTACGGCGCAGTCCCGATGTCGCCGGCCGGGTTCAGGCGGGGCGGATCAATCGAGTACGCCTCGTTGCCGACCGCGGCTTCGGTGCGTCCGTCGTTCTCGTACGGACGGCGATCGGCCGGTGCGAAATCGGCCGAAGAGCCCGAGGCGTCGCCCGCGACGATAAGCAACGATGGATTGGCGATACGCGAGAGTCGTACCGGATAGTTGTGCGGTCTGCCGCTGGTCTCGCGGCTGTTGCCGATGAACTGGTAGTTGTACCCGTAGCACCCGTTTCGCTCGTCGACGCGCTCGGGCACCATCGGGCAAACGTACACCTTGCTGTCGAAGTCCTGCCGATCATTGTCGGTCAGCGGCGTCTCGAAGGCGTACATACCCACGTAACCTCCGATTCTGGCGATCCACGTTGGGCGGAACTTCAGGCCGTTGCCTACCTCGTGCCAGTTGAGGGGATTTCCAAAACCGCCGCTGACACCCGGGGCGCGATGGGGCACAATCACTTCTTTGTGCGCGTCGGCGTACATCTGCCAACCGGCGACGAGGTTCTTGAGGTTGGTGGTGCACACCGTAGCGCGTGCGGACTTCCTCGCGGCACCCAAGGCGGGCAACAGGATGCCGATCAGGAGAGCGATGACCGCGATAACAACGAGCAACTCGATGAGCGTGAACGCGCGGCGTCTCATGCCCAGAGGTTACCAGCACGCGTACAGCGGGGCACAGCTGCCCCGCGAACTTCAAGAGACCTTCAAGGGATCCAACACCACACGGGCGGCATCAACACCCGGCATCCCAACTCGCGAAGAAGTCGATCACATCGTCGGCGTCGACACCGCCGTCCCCGTTGAAGTCTGCCGCGATGAGCCCGTTGTCCCAGTCGGTGAAGTACGCGATGACATCGTCGCTGTCGACGGCGCCGTCGTTGTTGTGGTCCGCGGGAGTGTCCACGCTGACGACGGGAATCGCGGTGACAGCGCTGCCGCACGGATCGGTGACGATGCAGTCGTACGCACCCTCATCGTCGCATCGGGAGGGGGAGATCACGAGCGATGCGGAGCGGGCGCCGGAGATTCGTCCATCGTCCGCGAGCGGGATGAAGAGACCATCCGCGTTCCTTCTGCGCCACTGGTAGTCGGTTGCGGTGGGTGCCTCGACGGTGAGCGTGATGTCGTCGCCGCGAACGACGGTCTGGTTGAAGGGCTGGGTGTTGATGATGAGCGTGGAGCCGAACAGCACCGAACCACCCTGGGCCGGTTCGGCTGTGGTCGTGCCAGCCGTCGCGAAAGCGTTGGCGGTGGGGAATGTGGTGTTGCAGGAGCGGACCAGGATGCGACCGCCTCCACCCGCGCCCCACTGCCCCAGGCCCGCGGGAGCGCCGTTCGCGGTGATGAACCCGTTGCCGGCCATGACGGCGGCACGAATGAGGATGCCTCCACCGGAGCCACCGCCACCGGAGCCACTGGAGGCCGCCCCGTTCGCGGTGATGATGCCGTCGTTCGTGAGCACGCCGTCGACATCAAGGCCGATCCGTCCGCCGCCGGCGCCTCCGAGATTCAGTGGTGCGGGATTCCCCGGTCCGCCACCGGAACCGGCTTGGAATGGGCGCCACGGATCACCATTCGCGACGCCGCCGGGGGCCTGGCCCGCTGCCGCGCCGGCACCGCCGAAGCCGCCGCCGCTCCCGCCTTGGCCTTCTGATGCTCCCTGGCGCCCTGCACCTGGTCCGCTGAAGCCGGGGTATCCGCCTGCGTTGGCGTTGATCGAGCCCCCGGGACCGATGAGCAGATTACCGTCGACGAAGAGCTCCACTCCGGCACCTGTGTTCGGAGTGGGACCGATGGTCGAACCCGCGCCGATGATCGTGAGATTCCCATTGATGAACTGCGGGCCGGTGCCGATACCGAAGCGGGCGCCGCCGCTCACGGTGGTGGAGCCGGTTAGGCCGGAGTTGATGAAACGCTCAACGTTCGCGCCGTTGGCGACATTGAGATTGTGAAGTGGGAACGTGCTGAGAAGCCTTGTCGGGGCGACGAGACTCGCTGATCCCGCGTCGATCGTGAGTGTTGTCGCCGACGTGCCGGTGCCGAATCGGGTGTAGATCGTGCCCGCGCCGCCGCGCGTGTAGAGCGGAGTGCCGGATGTACCGCCGAGGGCGGTCATCGCCCCGGTGATCGCGCCGCTGTTGGCGTTGACGGAGATCCGGCCACCACCACCGCCGCCGCCGAGTCCGACCGCGCTGCCACCGTTGGCGGAGAGCGTGCCGTTTCCGGACATGGACGCCGCGCTGATGTTAATGGAACCGCCGGAGCCGGCGCCCGCGGCGCCGGTTGCCGAACCTCCGTTGGTGGAGATGAAGCCGTTGTGAGTGAACGCGCCGGAGAACGAAAGCCGCACGCCACCGCCGCCCGTGCCTCCGAGGTTGGTGGGCGAACCGTTCCCGCCGCCGGAGCCGGCCTCGGCTGGGCTGACGGGCGAGCCGTAGACGTTGCCGCCCTGGAACGGGTCGATTCCGCCCCCGCCGACGCCGCCGTACCCCGCACCCGATGCGCCGACGGTGGGCCCGCTCGCGGGCCTCCCCGCGCCGCTTCCGTTCTGCGCAGAGCCGCCAAGGGCATCGAGGACGATGCCGGAGCCGGCGTCGATGGTCATGCTGGGGCCGTTGATGTTGAGGGCGGAGAATCCCGCGCTCCGGTTGGTCAGGATGTTGCCCGCGTTGCGGAGGATCATGCCCTGGTTGAAGCTCATGGAAGAACTCAGCCTCGCCACGCTGTTGCCCGCCATCAGGAACGTGCCTGGACCGCTGAGGGTGCTCTGGAACTCGACGTCGGCACCGTTGCGAATCGTAACGTCGCGTGCACTGGACGTCGTGCCCACGTTGGTGCGTGCGCCGACGGGCAGCCCGCCGTTGTCGATGATGAGGTGCGTGATGAGTGGGTCGCCGTTGCCGACGAGGAAGATGGTGCCCGCGCCGCCGCGGGCCGGGCTCGAGAGCGGAGAGAGTCCACCGAATGCCTCGTACGAACCAGTGAACGAGAGGGCCATCGCGTTGATGCCGATGCGGCCGCCACCGCCGCCGCCAAAGGTACCCTGACCGCCACCGCCATTGACTTGAAAGAGCCCGCTGCCGGCGACTGAGGGCGTCTGGATGTAGATCGCGCCACCCGAGCCGCTCCCGGCGGGCATCTGGCCGAGCATTCCGTTCGCTCGGATCGCGCCGTCGATGGTGACGGACAGCGTCGAGATCAGCCGGAGGGCACCGCCTCCAGCACCGCCGACGCTCGTCTCCACAGCGCCACCGCCGGAACCTGGCGTCGTGGGCTGGCGAATGTCGTCGTAGGTCAACCCACCCGCATTCGGGCCGCCCTCCGGAGTGCCTCGCCCACCGTGACCGGCGCCTGCACCACCCTCCGCGGCGGTCCGGCGCAATCCCGCGCCCGGCCCTTGTCCGCCGGGAAATCCCATCCCGTCGAGGTTGATCTCTGATCCGGCGTCAATGGAAGTGGTACCGGCAACCTGGAGGGTGAGCGTGCTCCCGGCGATGGTTGACGTGAGCACGTTGCCCGGTCCGGCGAGGGTGAGGTTTCCGGACACGAAGTTGGTTTGCTGAAGCGAAAGTCGACCGTTGCCCTGCATCCTGAGATCCTGCAGGTTCTGGCCCTGGGTGAACCTCGCAAAGCCGCCGTTCGCGACCTCGAGCGAGCCAGCAATCGGCGAAACAAACGGAGTCGCAGTGCCAACGGGTAGTCCTCCCGCATCGACACGAACGACGTTGAGCGGACCGCCGCGATCGACATAGATCGTTCCGCCGGCGGCGCGAAGAAGAGGTTCGCCACTGTCGAGGCCACCAAACGCGACCAACTGGCCAGAGAACGCGTAGGTCGTGGTGCCACGAACGATGATTCGTCCGCCGGAACCTGCGCCACCACCACCGATGGAATCGCCCCCGGAGGCTCGGATCAGACCGCTGCCGACGAACGTCGTGCCGCGGAGTTCGATTGAGCCACCAGCGCCCGCGCCGGCACCGGTCGTACGTGGTTCGCCGTCGCAGAGAACCTGACCGTCGATCTGCATCGTCCCCTCGGCGATGATCGAGATACGGCCGCCGCCCGCGCCCCCGAGCGCGGGGCCGAGAGCACCGCCACCCGAGCCGGAGTCCGTGGTCTGGGGGTGGCTGCCGTAGGACAGTCCGGGCGGAACCGTGCCGCGAGCAGTTCCGGCGCCGGCGTAACCCGCGCCGCTGCCACCGAACCCGCCGGAACCGGCTTGGCCCGCGCCGGGGCCGGAGCCGCCGGCCCAACCACGTCCGGAGGCATCGATGCGACTGGGAACGCCGCCGACGGGACCCTGCACGGAGAGGTTGAACGCGAGGACGAGCTGCATGCCCTGGGTGTAGCCGGCATCGTGCGTCACGATGCCTGGCACATCTCCTGATCGTTCCACTGTGAGCGAGCGGATGGAGTGGTTGCCGTTGATCGTGAGGGTGGTGCCGCGGACAACCAGGTCCGCGCCCACAAGTGGAACGGGCCCGCCAGGCGTGGAGATCGTGGAGTCGCCGGGGCCGACGCGGGTAGGCGTTGTGATGATGACCACCTGTGACCACGCGCGCGTGGCCATGCACGCGATGAGTACGTACAGCAGCACGACGGCACGAACGCGGGGGCTGTACATCGGGTACCTCCATCCGGGAGCCCGGATCGCCTGAGTGTACCTTGAACAACGCGAGTTATTGCTAAGAATGTGTGACCGCGGGGGAACGGACCGGGCAGTGAACGCGCTCGCCACCCGAACGGAACTCGACTACTTCTCGCCCAGCAACCTCTCGAGCCTTTCGAGCCGGGCCTTGAGATCCTCGTTTTCCTTCGCAAGGCGATCGACCGTGGACTGCTGTTCTTTGATCGCCTCGACGGCGAGAGCGGTGATGCGGCTGTAGTCGATGCTGCGGGGCTCGCCGTTTTCATCGAGCGTGACGACCTCGGGGAGAATGGGGTAGACCTCCTGCGCGATGAATCCGAGGTCCTTGGTTCCGCCGTACTCCTCCTTCCACGAATAGAACACGCCTCGGAGTTGGGTGAGCTTTGCCATTGCGCCGTCGATTGTTCTGATATTTTCCTTATAACTGCGCGAGGAGTAGACATCCCAGCGCGAGGCGATGGCGCGCCCCTCGTTGCTGCCGATGTTGGGGAGCTGGAGCTTATAGGTGGGCACGAAGTCACCGAGCGCAACGCGCCCGTCGTTGCCGACGAGGAGGTGCCAGCCATCGGCGTAGATGCCGACCTGCGTGTTGGTGCGCTGACCGACGAAGCTGCGGAGCACGGGCGCGGCGGTGGGCGAGGCGAACCAGATGCCGGGGGATGATTCAGACGCGCCCTCGTTGCCGCGGACCTGCACGCGCCCCTGCACATCAAGGGGGAACTGCGGCGCGGTCGCAGTGCGGATGCCGAGGTACCCGAGGTTTGTGAGCGTGCACATGACGGACCCGAAGGCGTGGTACCTCAGACCACCGGTGTTCCCGGTGCCGCTGTAAATGAGCGCGGTCTCGTCGATCCCAAAGCCGCTGGGGTACGAGAACGAGAGCCGATACGGCTCGTTGTACGCGGAGGCGAGGAACGTGGTGCGCCCGGTGGTGTCGATCTTCATGCGCTGGTTCGCGCCGACCTTGAAGAGGAGCTCGCGGTTAAAGTCGTCGTTGGCGATCTGCGCCTCGAGGCCGCTCGGGCCGACGAAGTTGATCGCCCCCGTGAAGCGAGTCCCGAAGAAGGGATCCGTGTTCGAGCTCAACTGCAGCACTGAGCCGTTGATGGAGTTGCGTGAGTGCAGGTGCGCGATGGCCTGACCTCGGTCGAGGTGGAGCGGGAACGACGGCGTCATCTGCTGGAGGTCGGTGATGCCCACGTTCGCTTGGAAGACGTTGTTCTGGCTGAAGTCGTTCGCGGCGTCTCGCTTGGCGACGCTTGGGCTGACGTTCAGCGCGTAAGCCGCGACGGGCGCGAGGGTGAGAGGCTGGCGGGGCGTCAGGTTGATGTAGCTGTTGCCGGTGCCGGAGAGCCTCGCCTGGATCTGGAGATACCGGGGCGTTTCGTCGAACGGCTGAGGGAAGTTCAGCACGGTCTGCACGAGGCCGTTCACGGGCGTGTAGTTGTTGATGAAGATCGGGCCTCCGATGAGGAATCCCGACTCTGGCTCGCTGTACAGCGAGAAAATCAGATCGACGGGCTGCCCCGCGGGTGCACCGGCGATCGTGATCTTTCCCTGGTACGTGACCGGGTTGAGTGCTTGAGCGCTGACGCTCGCGCTGGCGCACTGAAAGAGCAGCGCGCACAAGAGCAAGCGAAGGACTGCGGCTGCACGCATGACGGAAGCTCCCAAGCACCGACACGCGTCGAGGACATCCCGACGCGCAGCGATTCCTTTGAGAGAAGCGATTGCCGGGGCGAGACTGCGACAGGATTTCAGATCAATCTCGAAAGGATTCTGTTAGGGTTCCAACGCGGCAACCGGTTGAAGCCTCAGCCGGGCAGTCACTGGCCAGTGGTCGGATGGAAACCGCCCGGCGGGCATGCGGCGTCCGATCTCGGCATTGAGGGTCTGGAACTGCGGCGAAGCAACGATCCAGTCGATGCGCTCGCCGCCGATCACCGGTTTCCATCCGTTGAACGTTGCCTCGTCGGTATCGGGTTGTGGGAACGCGGCACGGAAGGTGTCGCGCATCCCGGAGAGCACAGGTGCGAACCGATCCGCGGCGCAGTTGAAGTCGCCCATCACGATCACCGGCACACCCCCGCTGAGCTGCTCCGCACGCTGGTTGATGAGCTTCAGGCTCTCCTCGCGTGCGCGAGCGCCGACGTGATCGAGGTGCGTATTGAGGATGAAGATCGCGGCACCGTCGAGCCTGTCGCGAACCTTGACCCACGACGCCATGCGCTCGCACGCCGCGTCCCAGCCCTTTACTCCGGGCACCTCCGGGGTCTCGCTCAACCAGAAGTGGCCGGAGTCGAGGATCTCGAAGCGATCGGCGCGGAGCATGAGCGGGGCGAACTCGCCTTTTCGATCACCGTCCATCCGACCCACGCCATGGAAGACGTACTCGGGGAGTCGCTCTCGCAACCAGTCGGCTTGGTGTGCCTCGACCTCCTGTAATCCGAGCACATCCGGCTTCTCGCGCCGGATCTCATCCTCGACGAGAGTTCGTCGCTTGGGCCACGAGTTTTCGCCGTCGTTCGCACTCCCGAGCCGGATGTTGAAGCTCATGGCACGAACCACATGGTCGGCAGAAGTCGCGTCCGGCACTGTGGCCGCGCGAACCTCGGGAACCTCGCGGAGCGGCAGGCTGTAGAGCTTCGCCCTGGCCTCATCGGCGATGAGCAGCGTCTCGTTGTCCCTAAAACAGATCGCCTCGCTGTCGCTGCGACCATCTTCATACGCGTACTCACGGGAGCGCACACGACCGGCAAAGAACGACTGATCGACGGACGATCGCTCGAACACCCACACGCGGTCGTACGTCAGCACCGCGAGCCGAAGCCCGTCATCGCTGGCGTCCGCACCCGTCGCACGGCCCTTGACATCGAAACGATCAACGTACGTCAGCACGTTCACCCGGTCGCTGGCACGCTCGTCGAGTCGGTAGAGCTTCGTGAAACTGTCGGATCGGTTCTTGCTGAGGATGTACACCTCATCGCCGATGGTGAAAATCGCCTCCGCATCAAAGTTGAAGTCATCCTTCGGTGCCGGACGCTTGGTCTGGTCCGGGTAGCGAAAGAGGACCTTCGTCGTAAAGGTGGTCCGTCCCTCCGTCGGCTCGGGCTCTTCGATGAAGTACAGCGTGAGGTCGGCCCGGGCGTTTGAGTTGTTCCCGAAGTCCGCGGCAATGACACGCCCGGAAGCATCAAGAGCGATGTCCTCCCAGTCGCTGTTCGCAGCACCCGCGATCAGTGTGCCAGGGATCTCGGGATATCGCTCGGTCTTGACCACCGAGCCGTCTGCACGAATGGGGTAGATGCGTGGCTCGTCACCGGAGTCGTTGAGGGTCCAGAAGACCGTCGGGTCGCGCCTGCTGCGCACGATCCCGCTCACTTCCTTCTTGGCTCCCGGCCCCAGTTCCGCGATGGGCTGGAGCACCAGCGGGGGCTCCGCACTGGCCACACCCGCCGACACTGAGCATGCCAACATCGTCAACAGCACACGGCGATTCACGGCGACTCCTCCGTTCTCAGGGTTCGACCTTCCCAGCCAGTGCCGCGGCAAGCACCGGACCAACCGCCCGAGCGTAAAGGGTCATGCCGAGATCGCTCGGATGCGATCCATCCGTCATGCTCTCCTCCGCCACTTCCCCCAGCAGCGCCTCGGCACCAATGTACGAAAGGCCCTTGATTCCGCGTTCACCCAGGCGTGCGTAGGCCGCTCGCAGCGCCTCGGCGTTCTCGCTGTTGCGGGCGCGGAGCGTGCTGTTCGCCCACGCCGCGCCGTACCGGCGATCCTCGATGAGGACGACCGGGGTGATCGGACGGCGCTCTCTCAATCGCACGACGAACGGGACCACCCGTTCTTCGACCATTGAGGCGCTCATGTTCGGGAGGCAATCCACAACGTACGCGCTCGCGTCGATCTCCGCGAGCAGATCGCCCATCTCCGGCTCCATTCTCCCGTTGCCTGAGAACCCGAGATTGATCGAGCGGATCCCGAGTGACCGCGAGACTATGGAAGGCCATGCCATGCCCGGCCGCGAGGCACACGCGCCGTGGACGATCGAGGTCCCGTAGAACACCACAGGCCGCTCCGCGCCGCGGGCGAGGGGCGTGAGGCGTTCACCTTCGGCCACGCCGATCTCCAGGGATTCGACGCCGTTGTACAGCGGCAAGTACAGGCGGTAGGCCCGCGTTCCCGCGTCGAGCCCGCTGACGAAGGCTCCTTCGCATCGCTTCTCGCCGGGTGCAAAGACCGCCACCCAGCGCCAGCGTCCCCCGTCCCGCGCGTAGAGATCGAGCCCGCTCACCCCGGTCGCGGGCATGTGCGCCATCGCGAGTTCGCCCTTGAGCAACTCATACCGCACCCAGAGTTCTTTCGCGTCGCTCTCGAACTCAACGTACATCCCAGCGGAGTACCGACTCAGGTCCCAGACCGCGGCGGGTACGACCCCGCGGGCACGGGCCGGCAATCGGTCGAAGGTGCGTTCCGTGTCCGACCATCCACGCCCTTCGACGGGCCAGTCGCGTACATCATGCCACTGAAGCTCACCCTGCTGCTGCGTGGTCGCCGCGGGCGTGCGGATACGTCCGGCCAGAGCGGCGAGCGCGGATGTCGCGAGCAGTATTCGGCGTGTCAACATCCGAAGCTCCGGGTGCGAGAAGATCGGCCTGCACCAGCATACCCGTCCCGAAGCAAGCAATCGCGGGGCACGAGCGTGTCAGCGATCAACGACCTGCTCGAGCACGGGCTTGGCCCTGGAGGAAAACTCCCGCTGCAATGAACGGAATGTCTCCGCCGAGTCAAAGTGTGTCCAGAAGATCAGACCCGCCGCGCCGTACCGCTTCGGCATCCGGAGCATCGCGTCCAGGTTCTCCGCGTTGAGCGGCTTCCCGGCGGAGTCCGGAAGGTAGTCCTTGATGTAGTCGGGGTACATCAGCGACGCGAGCACATACACCGGCTTCTCCCCGGCGAGCCGCTTCGCCTCGGTGATGTTGGTTTCGATGAACGCTCTCCCCTGCGCCTCGGTGATCTCCCGAGGCGTCGACTGGCGTTCAAGCCCACGAACGATCACCTTGTCCTGGTAGAGCGGGAGCATCACGCAATCCGTCAGTTCGACCATCCACCGCGCACGGTCGTTCAGCGCCCGCACACCCTCACCCTTGGTGCCGACATAGTCGCTGTCGTGCCGGCTTCCGTTGGGGATTCCGTAGAAAGCCAGTTTCGCGGCCGGGCGAAGATCGCGCAAAGATTCGACAACCATCGTGAACCACGCTCGCACGGCGCTCTCATAGCTCGTCCCGAGTGCTCGCTCGCGCTCGGCCCCGCGCCTTCCCGAGATCAGCGAGCCCTCGCTGCGCTCGATGTACTTCTCCCATTCGTCGTAGTACTTCGTCCCGTGCGCGATCTTCGGCGAGAGCCCGGGGCCATTGGTCCGATCGCCCCACCACGGGCACGCGAACTCGATATCGATGCAGATCATCCCGCCGAAGTCTCTCGCCGGGACCCGCTTGTCGAGGCACTCACGCAGCCGGGCACGCAACCGATCGCGGTACCCGCTCTCCCGCGTCATCCCGAAGCCCTTCTCGCGCACGTCGTCCGCAAACCAGTGCTCGTACAGCACAACCGCATCCCGCCGCACGGGAAGCCCGCCGAACTCAAACCGTTCGGACCAGTTGAAGCCCCGCTTCACTTCACCGTCGTCCGTCGTGGTCATCCAGTGGAGCGTGAACCCGTCCGAAAGTCGGGGTCCACCGGGCGGCGCGGGCGACTCGGGCGGCTCGGGCTGCCCGACCAACTCGATGCAACCGCCCACCGGGCCGACTACACCCAACAGCACCGCACAGAGCAACGCACGCACGCTCGCGATCACTTCGCCCCCCGCTTCTTCGCGCACTCGCCACAACGACCGAAGATCACAACCTCATGCCCTTCGACCTCGAACCCATCCGGAACGTCGTCGTGGTAGTGACCGCAGCATCCCTCCACTTCGAACACGCCCCCACACACCCGGCAACAGAAGTGGTGATGGTGCCCCTTCCCGGTCAACTCGTACCTCGGTGACTCGCCCGGAATCTCGACGACCTTGACCTGGTCGGCGTCCGCGAGGGCCTTGATCGCACGGTACACCGTCGCGAGCCCCATCCCGCTCACGCTCTCCTGAGCATGGGCGAGGATCTCCTTGGGGCTCAGCGGCCGGCCGGAGCTGTGGAGCGCGTCCTTGATCGCATTTCGCTGCTTGGTTTGACGTTCGGTGGGCATCGGCTTCAAGGGTACGTCACCCGCGCTCCGGAGGTTCTCCCCGGCCTCGGAGCAGACCCCCCAACAGCAACGCCGCCAGTGCCCGGGCCCCGGCACTCACCCAGAAGACCGCCGCGTACGCCGCCTCCACGCGACCCCCGCCGTCGAGCATCCCGCCGCCGAGCACCGATCCGCCCGTCTTGGCGGTTTCGTTCAGCGCCGTGTAGCACGCAATCACGACCGTCCGGTTCTTGGCATCCGTCGCCTCGAACTGCTGCAACGTCAGGCCCAGTTCAAACATCCCCCACATCACGCCCGAAACAAACTGCAGCGCGATCAGGACCTCGATCCGGCTGGTGACAAGCCACAGCAGCGGCAGCGGCACGATCCCGATGCTCGCGACCAACAGCGGCCCCAACGAACCGTGCCGTGTCGCGAACCGGCCCATCCACGGCTGCGCTACGCCCTTTCCGAAGTACCACGCGCCCAGCATCGCCGAGTACACGATCGGCGACTGCTTGAGGACATCGAGCATGAACGGATTCAGATAAGGCTGCGCGATCTGCGCCGCAAACCACGCCGCCCCCGCGAACAGGAGGAACTTGCCCGTCCTCCCCCGCAACAGCACTCGCCCGATCTCCTGCGGAGCAAACACCGGCTCTTGCCTCGGTCCCGCCTCCGGTTCGGTGTACCGCAGGAGATGCCACACCGAGCCCATCCGCATCACCGCCGCGACACCGAAGAGCCCGGCAAACGCGGCCAGGCGAGGCCCCTCATCCGGGCCCACCAGCGTCATCACCCCTCCGTGCACGAGCAGGCCCAGCAGCGTCATCGCCTGGAGGTAGCGAGATCGTTTGCCGAAGTAACCACCCCGCACGCGCTCCGGGATCAAGTGGCCGCAGAGCGCCATCCACGGCGGGCCCCCCATGAGCCCAAACACCCAGTACAGCGTCACGGTGGCAAAGACCAGCACACCCGCCGCCCAACCAACCCCGGCATCCTCGCACAGGCCTCGAATCGCCGGCCAAAACACCGCGATCGCCCCGAGCGGAAGGTACATCAAGCCCTGTAGGAACGCCATCAGTGCAACGAACTTCACGTACGAGCCAAACCGCCGCACCAACACCTGCGCGAGCAGTTGCAGCCACGCTCCAACCACCACAGGCACCGTCAGCACCAGCCCCGCGGCAACCGGCCCGAGACCCAACTGCAGAACAAACGCGGGGATGAACGACTCCCCCACTCCCACCATCACACAGTACAACAGCCCGTCCACCATGCAATGGTACAAGTTGCCGCGCAGCCGCCGAACCGGTGCCGCAGGAACGTGGTGGGGTTGTTGTCGAACGCTCAAGGCCGTAGCCGCCGGTGGGTCGCTCCCAGCGGTCACAGACGCCGCGACGGGGCCCCGATGGTAGGGCCAAGGTCACAACTCAACGCGACGCTTACACCAGTCGTGCCGTGGGCACGCCCATCGCCGCCGCAACCTTCATGATGAACGACAGCGAGCTTCGCTCCGGGTGCCGCTCGAGCCTCGAGATCTGCGCCTGGTCGACACCCACCCGCGCCGCCAGCTCCTTCTGCGTCAATCCCGCGGCCTTGCGTGCCGACGCGATCTTGCTCGCCCCGACCTCCCGGAGCGCATCATCCACGTCGGTCCACTTCGCCGAGGCGTCGCCCAGGACCGCCAGGGCCCGTTCCGCGGCCCTGCTCGTCGCGGCGTCCACCAGCCGGTTGTATTCCTCGATCGGAACAACGACCGCCGTCGCCACGCCGTCATGCATGATGCACGGGTGCGGGATCTGACTCATGGGATGTTCTCCAGAACACAGGAGCGGCCCCCGTCGCTCAGCCCCGGGTGATCGGCTCGCACGCCGCCACCAGGAACCCACCGTTCGGCGGGAGCGAGGGATCGAACGCAAAGACAAGCACATACGGCCCGAAGACCGACCGGCGCAGGGTCACCTTGCCAGGAACCAGCACCGCCGACGAGTGCGCGAACGGATCCGCGTCCAGCCGGTCGATAAGGTCCGAAAACGCGGCGAGATCCGGCCCGTTCAGCCCGCGGAGCGTCCGAACGACCTCGTCTGAGAGTCGCCAACGCCTGAATCGCTTCTTGGGCCCCGCCTTGGGCACGTCCGCCTCCACTGAGAGCAACGCCCCCGCCGATGACGGGAGGTGCGCTGCGTTCGACCTGTCGATGCCAACCAACCACGGCGGAATCTCCAAGTGTGCCCGGGACAATATGTCGTCCAGAGCATACAAGGGATCCACTTGCGTCAAAATATGCCTCAAATTGACATATTCGACATGTGTCCCAACCGTGATATGGGACTGCACTACCTTACACACCACAAACAGCGAAGTCAACTCACCCCATAGCCTTCAAAATCGCCTGCAAGTCGTCCGCGACCTTGATCGGTGGATTGGAGTGTCGGCCCGTCGGCTTGGATGCGCCTAGGTCGTGGGAACCCGCCTTCATGTCCATGCCGGTGTGGTACCCGACCGTGACGTCCGGGTCCTTAAGCACATGGCCCGTGAGGATGCAGGCGATGGTCTCGTGGGGCTTGATGACCCCCTCGCGGACCAGCATCCGTGCCCCCGCGACCGAGGCGCCGGAGGCCGGCTCGCAGCCGAACCCAAAGCGTCCGACCAGAGCCTTGTGTTCCACGATCTCGGCGTCGCTCACGCTCCGCACCACGCCGTTCATCGCGTGCAGCGCGCGGAGCGACTTCGACAGGTTGACCGGACGGTTGATCTCGATCGCCGTGGCCACCGTGTGGGCACGCTCGTTGGCGTCGTCCATCCGCTTGTACTCGGCCGCGACCTTGGCGCGATCAAAGGTGCCCCGGAGCGAAAGTGGATTCCCGCCGTGCGGCTGCCAGCGAACACCGAGCTCGTTGTACACGCGATCAAGCGTCCGCGAGCCCTGGGCTTGAATGACCGCCAGCCGCGGGATCTTGTCCACCAATCCGAGGGCCTTGAGTTCGATGAACGCCTTGCCAAACGCCGAGCAGTTGCCGAGGTTGCCACCAGGCACGATGATCCAGTCGGGCACGCGCCAATCGAGGCCCTCGAGGATGCGGAACATGATGGTCTTCTGCCCTTCGAGCCGGAAGGGGTTCACCGAGTTCATGAGGTACACGCCCACCTGAGGCATGTTCTCGGCGATGTGCTTGATCCGCGCGAGGCAGGCGTCGAAGTCCCCCGCGACCTGGAGGGTCACCGCCCCGTACTCGAGCGCCTGGCTCAGCTTGCCGTAGGCGATCTTCCCGTCACCGATGAACACGAAGCACTTCATCCCCGTCAGCGCCCCGTACACCGCCAGCGACGCCGAGGTGTTCCCGGTCGACGCGCACGCGACCCGCGTCGCGTTCACCATGCGGGCGTGCGTGAACGCCGCCGCCATCCCGTTGTCCTTGAAACTCCCTGAAGGATTGAACCCCTCGTACTGAAGGTACAACGCCCCCCCCGCCATCGGATCCAGCCCCACGTCCACACCGAGCAGGTCCGCCCGCTGGAGATTCGTCCGCCCTTCGCCGATCGTCACGATCTGCGTCGGGTCGTTGTAGAACGGAAGCAAGTCGCGGAACCGCCACACGCCGGAGAAATCCAGCGCCGAATCGGTCGAAGGCCCCGAGCCCGCCGCGAAGCGGGGCCCCTTGGTCAGGTCGCGCCGTTCGATCCAACCGAAGTCCTTGTGCGGAAATCCGCTCCAGTCGTAGTCGACATCCAGGAGCCCCCCGCACTTCGGACACCCCACCAGAATCTGGGAAACGGGGTACTCCGCCGCACACTCGGCGTTCAGGCACCGCTGAACCGCCCTTGAACCGCCGGTGCGGGCAGAATCGCACGAAGATTGGAGTTTCAACTGGCTCATCCCCCATGGTAGCTGCGGCAAGCCAGCCCGGTCACCGATCCGCTACCCTGTACGGATCGGGAGTCGCATGTTCAAGAGTCGATGGAAGTGGTTGCTGGGGTTCTTGGCCGCGGAAGCGGTAGTCGCGTACGCGCTCTGCGCGGTGCTGCTGTGCACCAGCTTCAGCGACTTGCTTCAGGTCCCCGCCCAGCTCGTAAACCCGGGGTACGCCCTCCCGGTCGCGGCGAGCATCGTCTGCCTGCTCGCGTTGCAACTGGCGTTTCTCACGCCGGTGGCCTTCCCGATCCTGAAGGCCGACGCGCGGCCCGGTTGGGCACGCCTGCTGCTCAGCGGCTTCGCGGTCACGCTCATGCTGGTTGTTCCCCCCGTGTACGCCATCGCCGTCGCGTGCCAGTTCTTCGGTCTTGAGTTCAAGACCTTTCCGCTCGAACTGCTCTTCCAGGACTACCCGCAGGTCACCCTTCTTCTCGCGATGCTCGTGGTCGGGCCGATCGTCACGCTCGTCCTGCGCCGAAAGTGGTCCGCGGGTATCCCCGTCCGCCAGAGCGTGCACATCGCAGGACTGGTCAGCGGGATTCTCGTCGCTGGCGCCGTGATGATCCCCGTCTCCGCACTCGAGACCCTCAAGGCACACAAGGTCGCCGCGGATGTCATCGAGGCGTTCGAGTCCAATCCGTTGCGCATCGCGCTCTTCAGCCTTCCGCTGGTCGGATGGGCCGTCGCCACCCCGCTCCTGATGCGGTTCGCGAAACGACACCCCGGCGATTCCGCCCTCGACAAGCTCGCCGCACGCCTGCTCCTCGGGACGGTCTTCGAGATCGCCGCGATCATCCCCTTCGACGTCATGGCACGGCGTCGCAACAACTGCTACTGCTTCGAACCGAGTTTCTTCGCGCTCATCGCCGCGGCGAGCGCCGGGTTCATCGTCTTCGGACCGGCGGTCTTTCTGATTGTCGGACGCCGGCGCGCCAAGGCGTTCAGCACGGTCTGCCCCGCGTGCGAATACGACATGTCGGGGTTCCCCCACGCGTTGCGTTGCCCGGAATGCGGGGCTGGCTGGAAGAGCCCGCCCAAGGACCCTGCCGCGTGACGCGATCCACACGTCATCCGTTGCTGCGCCCGATGCTGCTCGTGCTGCTCGTCGGTGTACTTGCGTGGGTCGCTCACTTCACGGGCCCGGAAGATCTCCACGACGACGACCAGCTCAAGCCCGCCGCGTACGCCCTCGACATCATCCGCAACAACCGCTGGATTGTTCAAACCGACTTCGACAACAGCGTGACATCCAAGCCGCCGTTGTACCAATGGCTGGTTGCCATCGCCGCGCTGCCCCGTGATAAGGTCGACGAGCTGGCGCTGTACCTCCCCAGCGGCGCGGGGATCATCGGCGCGGCGTTACTCGCCTGCTGGGCCGCCGCAGGCCGGTATGGCCCAAACGCGGGGCTCTGCGCGGGTGGCATTGTCATCCTCAACACGCTCGCCGCGAAGCACCTCTGCCTCGCACGCACCGACGCCCTCTTCACCCTCACCGTGACCGCGACCGCAGTCGCGGCGTTGCTCGCGTGGGAACGCGGAGGAACCCGACGCTGGACCGTGTTCTGGCTCCTCGCCGCCCTCGCGACCATGACCAAAGGTCCCCTCGGACTCGTGCTCGGCGCGGGCGGCCTTCTCGCGGCAGCATGGGAGCGGAGAACGCCGGACCGGCCGACGATGCGCGGGTCCCATCTGCCCGGGGTGCTCCTGTTCCTCGCGATCTGCGGCGGATGGTTCGCACTCGCGGTCATGGTCGACGGCCAGCCTGTCATCGACAAGATGATCGGCCGCGAACTCGTGGGCCACGCGGTCGCCGCGGAATCGGGCAAAGCCCCGTTCTCCAGGGTCTATCAGCCAACGCTCTACTTCCTCGCTCGCTTCCTGCCGTGGAGCCCCATCGCGGTGCTCTCGCTCATCCGCGTCTGGCGACGCCCGGCCGCAACTGCCGAAGGCCGGCGGCTCGAGCGGTTCTGCCTCTGCTGGTTCGTTCTCGGCATCGTGATCTTCTCGATCCCGGGGCATCAGCGTGCGGACCTGTTGCTGCCCCTGTTCCCCGCCGTGGCGATACTGGTGGGCCGAGCGCTCGCCGAGCGGAGCGAACGCCTGCCGCGGCCGGCTCGGGTCACCGCCTGTGTGGTCGCCTCCGTGGTCGGGATCGGCGCGATCGGCTGGTGGAACCACGTCGGTCGCCTCAAAGACGCCGACCTTATCCAGAGCCTCGAAGCCAGGAGCTTCGCGAACACGATCCTTGCGCGCGATGGTCGTGTGGAGTTTCTTCCCGACGCATCGGACCTGCAGTACTACCTGGGGGTCAAGCAGCCGACGGTCTCGACCGCTACGGCCGCATCGCTCCTCGTGGACGAGCAGGTGATCGTGCTCACACGCGATCCGAGCGCTTTGCGCGATGAACTCGCGCGAAAGTCGGTTTCCGCGGTCGAGATCGAAGGGCTGCCGACGGTTCGTGGCGAGACCATCGCCGCGTTCGTGCGGGGCCGCTAACGCATCGCGAGGAAGTTTCCGAGCAAGCGCGGGCCTTCCACCGTGAGGAAGCTCTCCGGGTGGAACTGAACGCCCTCGACGGGCTTCTTCGCGGGGTCCGCCCAGACCCGTCGCAACCCCATCACCACGCGCCTCGTACCGCCGGTCTTCTCATCGATCTCGTCGGTCCAGGCCGAGACCTCCCATCCGTCCTCGCCCGGGCGATGCACAGGGATGGTCTCGGGAAGCACGACCAGCGAGTGGTACCGCGTGGCCACGAACGGATCGGAGAGACCGGCGAACACGCCGCGGGAGTTGTGGTGGATCGGGCTCGTCTTGCCGTGCATGGGAACGACATGCCGCGTCACGGTCATCCCGTGGCGATCGGCCATGGTCTGGTGGCCGAGGCAGACCCCGAGAATCGGAACGCGGCCCATGAAGCGGGTGATGACATCCCCGGACACCCCGGACTCCTTCGGCGTGCACGGTCCCGGTGAGATGATGATGTGCGTGGGCGCGCGGCCGCCGTCGATCGTTTCAACGTCGGCGGCGGTGACTTCGTCGTTGCGGACCACGCGCAGGTCGCGTCCGATCGCGAGCGAACGGTCGATCTCCCCGAGCCGCTGGACGAGGTTCCACGTGAACGAGTCGTAGTTGTCGATGAGCAGGATCACGGGCCAAGGATAGGGCCCGTGCCCCGGACATCACTTCGGCTGTTCGGTCGGCGCGGCAGGGGCAACGGGCGTCATGTTCGCATCCGCGGGAAGCACCACATTCTGGAGGTTCATCTGGGCGATGATCGCCTCGGTCAGGTCATCCGCCGGGACCCCGCGGATCACCGGGCGAGCGAGGATCTCCTGGACCGCGCCGGCGACGCTCTGCGAGGCGATCTTCACCTGATCCCCGCGCGTCACGATCACGTGCGAGTATCCACGCGACTGGGCCATCCCGTTGGCCGCTTCGACGATGAGCCGGTAGGCCTCGGCGACCTGCTGCGTGTTGAAGGACTCCACCGCCTGCTGGGCCGTAGCGCGGGATTCCTCGAACTTCTGGTTCTTCTGCATGAACTCGGCCTCGAGCGCCTTGCGGGGCTCCGTGCCCTCGGCCATCGAGAGGGCCCGCGTGCGGATGTCCTCGAGTTCCTTCAGCATCCCCCTCAGCTGGCTGTCGTACTTCTCTGCGTTGACGGTGTTCGCCTGCTTGTACTCGGCGCTCTCGAGCTTCCTCGCGATCACCGCCAGCACGTCGACCGTTGCAAGCTTGAACTCGCCAGCCATCGCGGCACCCTGCTCGGCGTGTGCGACCCGGCCAGACTGCTGCGAGGCCAAGCCAAGCCCAAGGGCGACGGCAAGGCCGGAATAAACTGCGATTCGTTCGAGAGTGGTCATTGGGGTTCCTTTCGGGGTGATTCTAGTAGGTTTGACGGCTGACGGGATGATCGGTTCCGGGGTACACTCCCCCTCCCGCTCCCGCTGAAACGGGGCGTTTTGGAGGGGGCGAACCACTACGGAGCCCTTGATCGTGAGCGATACCCACTTTCTTCGTCGACTGGCGGATGTGCTGGTCGGGTATTCCACCCAAGTAAAGCCGGGCGACCTCGTCGCCATCGCGGCCGAGCCGGAAGCCATGCCCTTCGTGGAGGCAGTCACCGAGTCCGTACTCAAGGCCGGCGGGCATCCCTTCTGGCTTCCCCGCAGCGAGTCGCTCACCGAGCTGCTGCTGGAGCACGGCAACGAAGAGCAACTGAGATACTGCTCGCCGATCACCCAGGAGATCGTCGAGCGGATCAACGTGCAGATCGGTGCCTGGTGTCAGATCAACACCAAGTACCTGAGCCAGGTGGACCCCAAGCGGGTCGCGCTGCACCAGCAGTCCCGCCGTCCGTGGTTCAAACGCTTCATGGAACGAGCGGCCACCAACGATCTTCGCTGGGTCGGCACCGCCTACCCCACGAACGCGAGTGCCCAGGACGCGGACATGAGCCTCCGGCAGTACGCGAAGTTCGTGTACGAAGCCGGGTACCTCCACACCCCGGACCCGGTCGCGGTCTGGAAGTCCTTCAACGAAGCCCAGAACAAAGTCTGCGCGTTCCTGCAGGGCAAGAAGGAAGTCTGCTTCCGAGTGCCCGCGGGCGAAGGCCCTACCGGCCGGCACGACGGCACCGACCTGCGCGTGAACGTGGACGGATCGACCTGGATCAACTGCTCGGGCCTGAACAACTTCCCGGACGGCGAAGTCTTCGCCGGCCCCAAGGGGGTCGACGGTCACGTGAACTACACCTTCCCCGCGGTGTACAACGGGCGAGAAGTTGATGGCGTGCGCCTGGTCTTCAAGGGTGGCCGCGTTGTCGAGGCCTCCGCAAAGAAGGGCGAAGACTTCCTCATCCAGATGCTGGACCAGGACGCCGGCGCCCGCGTGCTCGGTGAGATCGCGATCGGCACCAACTACGCGATCAAGCGCCATTCCAAGAACATCCTGTTCGACGAGAAGATCGGCGGCACCTTCCATGCCGCGGTCGGTGCGGGCTATCCCGAGAGCGGAAGTTCCAACGAGAGCGGCCTGCACTGGGACATGATCTGCGAGATGCGGCCGAACGCCGAAAAGGGCTGGGCGGGCGGCACCATCGAGGCGGATGGCCAGCTCTTCCATCGGGACGGCAAGTTCCTCACCGCTGGATGGCCCGGCAACTAACCGTTCGCAGACGGAGCTTTGTCTTTCCAACAAAAAGCCCCGGGCACGCGCCCGGGGCTTCTGTGTATTCGGATCGGATGCCGAAGCTTACTTGTCCTCGGGCTTGATGCCCATGCCGCTGCGGTCGGGGCTCGCGGGGCGGTTGGGCTTCGGCGCCGGGTTCGTCTGGATCTCGGCCAGCAGGACCTCAACGGCCTTGTCGATCTGAGGATCGCCACCATTCAGCATCAACGCGGGATCATCGATGACCTCGATGTCAGGATCGACGCCGTGGCCTTCGATGCCCCAGGTACCGTCACGCTCGTAGTACGCGAAGCGCGGCACGGTGATCCCACCACCGTCGATCAGACCCGGATCGCCAGTGATCCCGACGAGCCCGCCCCAGGTCCGCGTACCGATCAGTTTGCCGAGCTTCACCTGACGGAAGAGCGCGGGGAACATGTCGCCACCGGAACCAGCGAGCCCGTTGATCAGCATCGCCTTCGGACCGGCGTGCCCATCCGGCGGCCAGATCCAGTCGTTGCCGTCACGCCGCGCCCAGTAGTTGAGCACGGGACGATTGAGCAGCTCGATGAAGCGGGTCGGGATCTGCCCGCCGCCGTTCCAGCGGTCGTCGATGATCAACGCGTCCATGCCGCGCTGGCCAAAGAACTGCCGGTACAACTCGTCCTGACCGTCAACGCCGGTGTTGGGAACGTAGATGTACCCGATCTTTCCGCCGGACTTCTCTTCGACGTACTTGCGCTTCGCCTCGACCCAGTCGCGGTAGCGGAGACCGGACTCCGATCCCATTGGCGTGACGAGCACTTCGCGTTCGGAACCGTCCATGCTCGGCTTGGGCCCGACGGTGACGCTCGTCACCTTCCCGGCGGTACCGAGGAACGCGGCCCACGGATCCTTGCTGGTGTCGATCGGCACACCGTTCACCGCGAGAAGGAACTCGCCCTCCTTCACGTTGACATCCGGCTTCGTCAGCGGGCTCCGCGCGTCGCTGTCCCAATCGCCGCCGCCGACAATCCGGGCGACGCGGTACGCCGAAGACCCGTTCTCCGTCACGAGCTCGTAGTCGGCGCCAAGCAACCCCACGCTCACCGGGCGAGGAGCGGATTCGACGTCGCCGGGGCTCGTCACGTACGCGTGACCGATGTTCAGCTCGGAGATCAGCTCCGCTAGCACCCAGGCCACGTCTTCGCGGTTCGAGCAGTCCTCGATCATCGCGCCGTACCGCTGCTTCATCTCCTCCCAGTTCACGCCGTGGAGCGTGGGCTCGTAGAAGAAATCACGCTGCAGACGCCACGCGTCCGTGAAGATCTGCCGCCATTCCGTCTTCGGGTCGATCGTCACCCTCATGGCGTCGGTCGGCACCGAGACCGACTTTCCGCCGCCCGCCGACGCGTCGCAGATGGAGAACCCGTTCCCGCGGAACACCAGCAGCTTCTTGCCGTCCGCCGAGACATCAAAGCCGCCACCAGCGGTCACAGCCTTTTCTTCCTTCGAGTCGTCGGAGAGATCGAAGATCTTGATCCCGCCGTCGCTCCCACCCCCGCGGGTGTCGCGCCGGGAGTAAATCACCTTGCCATCCAAACCGGCCACCTTGCCAAAGGACCCCGGCAGCACGGGCAGGATCACGGCCCGCCGCTCGAAGCCCTCCAGGTCGATCTTCACGTCCTTCTTCGCTTCGGTCTTCGCGTCGGACGTGCCGGCGTCATCGGAAGACGGAGCCTTCTTCGAGCTGCGCGTCGCCTTGATCGTGCCCGTCGCGTTCGCCGACGTCCACGTGGCCTCGAACGAATCGCCGCTCACCTTGCCCTTGATCTCCACGATGTTCGGACCCATGCTCATGGTGCACGTGAACTCACCGGTCTCCTTTGAGAACGTCCCGCCGGTGATCTTCGCTTGCCCCATCACCGAAACGCCCGTGCCCGTGATCGACCCGTCGCTCCCGAGCTTGAGCATCAGCGTCATCGGGATACCGCCCGCGGGCATCCCCTCCGCGTTCCCCGACGCCGTGCCCGACCAGGTACCCGAGATCCCATCGTCCACGACGGCGGTCTCGGCCGGTTTCTCGTCTTTCTTGTCTTCCTTCTTCTCTGCGTCTTCCTTCTTCGCCTCGTCCTTCTTGGCTTCTTCCTTCTTGTACGTCTCCTCGTCGGCCTTGGGCGCCCACGGGTTCTTCACGTCGGCACGCAACGGGGCCGCCATCAGCACCTCGTTGTTCGTGTAGACGTACGTGCTGTCCAGGTCCGAGTAGATCGGCGAGCCAACCGCCCGCACCGAGCGGAAGAACAGCCAGTCACCCTTCGTGTCGAACGAAGGCCCGCTGCTCGCGAACATCGAGCTCACGACCTGCGTCGACTTCCCTTCCTTCACGTTGTACACCCAGATCCCGCCGAGGCTCGTCCTCGCATCCGCCAGGTCGTACGCGATCCAGTTCGAGTCGTGCGACCACGAAACCGTCGGCGCCCCCGCCCACGGATCCGTCGCGATCGTCTTCAGCTCCCCGCTCTCCACGTTCACGAGGTGCAATCCACCCGCCTTATCCGTGAACGCGATGTGCTTCGAATCCGGGCTCCACGTCGGGCTGTACCGGAACCCAGGCCCGAGATTCGTCAGCTTCCGGGGGCCAACCGCCGCAGGCTTCGCCTCCGCCTTCGGTTCCTCGGCCTTGGCCTCGTCCTTCTTGTCCCCGTCCTTCTTCTCGTCCTTCTTCTCGTCCTTCTTCTCTTCCGGAGCCTTCGCGTCCGAAGAACGCACCCACAGCTCGTAGTCGCCGCTCTCGTCTGAGAAGTACGCGATCCACTTCCCATCTGGCGACCACGCCGGGTCACGCTCGAACACCCCGGCCGTCCGGCTCAGGTTCCGCGTGATGCCTTCCTTCGCCGGCAGCGTCCAGAGATCGCCACGGCCCTCAGCGACCACGCGCTTGCCCGAGGGCGAGATCGACGCGCCGCCCATGTTCTCCGAAGCATCCACCGTCCGAGGACGCACCGCCGGCCGATCCCCGGGGATCGTCACCTTCACCACCGAGTCCTTGCCGCTCGCAAGGTCGAGCAGCCGCAACTCCGCCCCGTACTGGAAAACAATCTCCCCCTTGCCCTTCCCCGGCCCGATCGACGGCCAGCGAACGTCGTAGTCCTTGTACTGCGTCACCTGCGTCCGCGTCCCCGCGGCCACGTCGTACTTCCAGATGTTCAGGCGGTGCTCCGGCCCGTTGTCCGACAGGTAGTACAGCACCTTCCCGTCCCCACCGGGCACCCACATCGGCAGCGTGTCCGTCCCCTCCCAGTCCGTAATCTTCTTCGACGTGTTGTCCCGCAGGTTGAACAGCCACAGATCCGTCGCCATCCCGCCGCGATACCGCTTCCACGTCCGCGTATCCGTCGAGTGCGGCGTATACGCCAACCACTGACCGTCCGGCGAGATCGAGCCGAATCCGGCGTACGGCACCGGCAGCTTCGTCGGCAGCCCGCCCGACGCGCTCGTCCAGAGCAACTGCGACTGGCGCGAGAGCCCCGCCATCCCGTTGCCCATGAACAACAGCCCACCCTGCGGGGCCCAGTCGCACAGCGTCTCACCCATCGGGTGATACGTCACGCGCGTCGCCACTCCCGCGCCCCCCGACTCCGTCACCGGAATCGTGTACAGATCCCGCCCGCCCTCGTAGTTCCCCACGAACGCGATCGTCGCGTCATCCGCGCTGAACCGCGGAAACGACTCCTGTCCCTGCGGACTCGCCACCGGCACCGCGACGCCGCCCTGCTTCGGCACCAGCCAGATGTCGTTCGCGTACACGAAGCAAATATGCGTCCGCCCAACGTCCGGCCACCGCAGCATCCCCGCGTTCGGCTGTACCTGCCCCGCCGAACTTCCCGCAATCGTCGAAACGGTCCCGGCCGCGGCCAGAACGAGTGCGGCCAAGGGAGAACGCGCTGTCGTTGCTTTCATCTCAAAACCTCGCGAATCAGGGTCGCTTCGGACAGAATCCACTCATGTCGATCACGCCGCGGCACCCATGGCCACGGACCCACAAGGATGCCTCAGCCCGCCTCTTCCGCCGCGAACAGTGCATCCACAAATGCATCCGGATCAAAGGCCTGCACGTCGTCTGGCGTTTCCCCCACCCCGATGAACTTGACCGGGATGTCCGTCACGTCCTTCACCGCGATCACGATCCCGCCCTTCGCGGTTCCATCGAGTTTCGCCAGAAAGATCCCCGTCACCCCGGTCGCCCGGTTGAACTCCTCCGCCTGCCGCAACGCGTTCTGCCCGCTCGTCGCGTCCAACACCAGAAACACCTCGTGCGGGCCCCCCTCCACCTGCTTCGAAACCACCGTCCGTATCTTCGTCAACTGCCGCATCAGCGGGTCCTGCGTCTGCAGCCGCCCGGCCGTATCCAAAATCAGCACATCCACACCACGCGCCTTCGCCGCGGCACAGGCGTCAAACGCCACCGCCGCGGGATCCCCACCCTGCGCCCCCTTCACCACCTGCACCCCCAACCGCTCCGACCAGATCTCAAGCTGCCTCACCGCCCCCGCCCGGAACGTGTCGCACGCCCCCAGCAGCACCGTCTTCCCCTGCGATCGGAACATCTGGCACAGCTTCGCGATCGACGTCGTCTTCCCCACCCCGTTCACGCCGGTCATCAGCACGACCGTCGGCCCCGAGGCCGCCCAACGCAGCGTCCGATCCTCCGCCGGCCACATCCGCTTCAGCTCGGCCTTCATGTACTCCACGACCTGATCGCCCGTCGTGAGCTTGCCGTCCAGAAAGTCCTTGCGTATCCCCTCGATCAGCCGCCCCGTCGTCTTGGGCCCCACATCCGCCTGGATCAGCCGGTGCTCCAGCTCCGCGATCAGCGCCTCGTCGAGCTTCCGGCCCAGCAGCAGATTCCGGATGCTCTTCGCACCCGTAACAAACGCCTCGCGGGTCTTCTCCAGACCCTGCTTGAGCTTCCCAAAGATGTTCTTCAGAAAGGACATCGTGGTGGCCTACGCCTGTGTTCCCGGCTCTTCGACAACCTCGGGCCGAACTTCCGTCCCGTGCGCCGCCTCCCACGCCGGGAGCACCTGCTTCAACACCTTGTCGAGCAGGCCATTCACGAACGCGGGCGAACGATCCGTCGAAAACTCCTTCGCGAGCTCGATCGCTTCGTCCACCACGATCTTCGGATGCACCTTGCCCTGGTTCAACTCAAAGTGCGCCAGCCTCAGGATCGCCCGATCCACCGCCGGCTGACGGTGCGCCGGCCACCCGGGCGCCAGCACCTCCATCACCTTGTCCGCGTCCCGCCTCGCGACGTACGCGCCCGACGCCATCTCAAACGCCCGGCGGCGATCACGCACGCTGAACCCCTCCAGTTCGTCCAGCCCCAGCCGGATCAGGTCCGCATCCTGATCACCCCGCGCATCGAGCTGAAACAGAGTCTGAAACGCCAGCCGGCGTACCTCGTGAGGGGTCGCGCTCATGTTGATTTGGCCTTGGTCTTGTCGTTCGGAGTCACGCCCATCACATACCCCTTGCCCTTCCGCAGCGCGGTCATCCCCGCCAGCGTCTCCAGGGCCGCGACCATCGCTTCTTCGCCCTTGTTCCCGTGCCGCCCGCCCGCCCGGTCCCTGGCCTGCTCCACCGTATCAACCGTCAGCACGCCAAACGCCACCGGCACTCCCGTCATCATCGGGATCGAAACAATCGCATCCGCGACCGCCTGTGAGATGTACCGGTCGTGCGAAGTCTCCCCCTTCACCACACACCCCAGGCACACCACCGCCGCGAACCGGCCCGATTCCGCCGCCGCCTGCGCCAACGCCGGCAACTCGAACGCCCCAGCCGCCTCGACCACCACCGGCCCGCCCTTCGACCCAAACCGGGCCCGATAGGTCGCAACCGCCGCGTCTCGCAGCGCAAAGGTAATCGCCTCGTTGTACCGGCTGACGATCACCGCAACAGAAGGCGCACGGGCGGGAGTTGTTCGGACTCGTTTGGCCATCTTGGGGCACGATGGTAGACCCGACAACCCCCCTCCGATTGACCTTCCACCCCGACACCCCGAGATGACGAACGCCAAGTCCCGGGCTACACTCCTCACCCGGCCGCGAAAGCACCGGGAACGCGAATATGGGGCGGTAGCTCAGCTGGTAGAGCGCATCGTTCGCAATGATGAGGTCGGGAGTTCGATTCTCCTCCGCTCCACTTGTCCGAAATCTCACGCATCGCCGGGTCATCGGCGGGCTCTCTCCGCAGCCCTTCCCAAGCCCACCCGCGATCCCCACACACCACCCCACCGCCCCTCTCCCCATCGCTACTCGCGATCGATCCTCCATTCCCAGAACCCCCCGCCCCTCCCCCGCGAATCTCCCTCCGACCACCCGGAGGACCACATGATCCGCGTCACCATCGAGAAACTCCCCGGCGGCGATCCCTCTCGCTCCTCCACCATCGCCCGCTTCACCCTCTCCAACACCGCCGAAGGCTCCGCGGACACCCGCATCTACCTCGCCAAACTCCTTGAAGCCAACGCCGGCACCACCGCCGAAGCCGTGCACACCACCTTCAAAACCCACCGCCTCCCCGGCGAAGGCGTTCTCCGCCTCTGCCACCGCGCCCTCTCCCGACTCCTCGGTGACGCATGACCACCATCCTCTACGCCACCGACATCCACGGCGACACCCGCGCCTACGACGCCATCGCGCCCCTCTGCCACCACCACTCCGCCTCCATCTTCATCAACGGCGGTGACGTCCTCCCAAAGGGCCACGACATGCACACCCTGCAGGCCCGTTTCATCGATCACACGCTCCCGCCCCTCCTCGCCCAATGGCACGCCGCCGGCATCGCCTCGTGCTGGATGTTCGGAAACGACGACCTCGCCGCACTCCTCCCCCGCTTCCTCCTCCAACTCGCCAACTCCCCCTCCGCCTTCGAGATCCACTCCCGCTGGCTCCCGCTCGCCAACGGCCTCTTCATCCGAGGCAACCCGTTCGTCCCCGACTACCCCTTCGGCCTCAAGGACTGGTGCCTCCGCGACCGCCCCGCATCGCCCCCCGTCCCCACCCGCGCACGCAGCGTCATCTCCACGCCCACCGGCTTCAGCACCATCCCCTCACCCGCCGACTTCTTCAACGCCCGCCCCACGATGCGCGAAAACCTCGACCGCATCACCGCCGACGCTCCCCCCATGGATCGCGTGATCTTCGTCGGTCACGCCCCGCCCTCCACCCTCGGCCTCGCCTCCCTCTGGACCGGCCAAGACGTCGGCTCCGGCGCGTTCCTCGACTGGATACGCGACAACCAACCCCTCCTCACCCTCTCCGGTCACATCCACGAAAGCCCCGAAGTCGGCCTCGCCCTCACCGGTCGCCCCATCCACACCGCACTCGTCGGCCCCACCACCTGCCACCAACCCGGTCAGGAACTCCCCCACCGCCTCACCTACTCCACCATCCACATCGACCACGACTCCTGCCACATCCAGTGGCATCAACACTCCCTCGTCCCACCATCGAAGTAAACCGCGGCGTTCGGACCACCGTCGTCCGAACGCCGCGCATCGCTTTCAAGCACATCAACCTTCGCTCAACGACGACGCCGACGCGCCATCGCAAGCCCACCGACCAACGCCAGCCCGACGCCCGGCGCAGGCACCAGCCGAACCGTCGCGCCCTCAGGCCCCGCCACTGTCACCGAGTACGCGCCCTCGTCGAGCGCATCCGGCTCCTCAATCCAATCCACCGACGACGCCACCACCTGGTACAGCCCCGGCGACAGCACGATGTCCATCGACACCACACCACCCGCCGGTCCCGCAACCAAATCCAGCGGCGCTGGCCCGAAGTAGTCCATCGCGTTGAAGTTCATCCCGTACACGCCCACCCACGGCGCAAGCCCCGCCCCGGGTGCCTCCATCGCGAACGTGTACACCCCCGGCGTGTCCACGCCGATCAGGTACATGTCGTAGTAGAACGTGCTCGCCCCCGGCGCGTTCGGCCCGTCAAACCCAATCGCCACCAGATCCGTCGGCGACAACATCCCGCTGATCACCAGCGGATTGTCCCCCATCGCAACGCCAGCAATACACCCAACCGCCGCGGCGGCCGCCATACCCATCATCCTGTTCATGCGTCTCTCCAAGAAAGTCCGGTCGCCGCACACGGCGCACGCAGACCACATCCATGCGTATTCCACGCACGACCTGGCCCAACTTTCCCAACACCCCCCCCGCGCCTACTTCGCTTCCCCCGCCGCGCTCCCGCCACCCGCCTCCACAAACCGCTTCAGCGACTCCCGGTAGTGCTCCAGCGCCTTGTCCTTCTCACCTTTTTGCTCCGCGATCAACCCCAGGTAGTAGTGAACCACCTGCGGGCTCGGGTTCAGCGAGAGCGCAGACTCCAGCACTCCCCTCGCCTCATCCACCTTCCCCATCCTGAACAGGCACGCGCCGTGCAGTTGCTTCCCGCGCCGGTGCTCCGACTGCGCCGCCAGCACCCGCCCCAGAATCGACTCGCATTCCTCGTACTTCTCCGTGACGAACTCGATGTCCGCCAGATCCAGCATGATCTCCACGTTCGTCGGGTCGAGCGCAAGCCCCTTCTCGAGCTCGCCCTTCGCCCCCGCGTACTGCTTCTTCTCACGCATCAGGTGCGCGAGCGCGCGGTGCGCCGACGCCGCGCTCCGAGGCGAGCCGTGCTCCGACGCCTTCGCCGTCAGCCGATCGCCCAGTTCCTTCTCCGTCAGCTTCCCCAGCGCAAACCGCACGTACGCGTCCAGCGTGTTCTTGTAGTCGCTCCCGTGAAGCGAGATCACGTTGCTCAGCTTCCCCTCCTTGTCCACCACAATCGTCGTCGGAAACGCGATCAGCCCCAGCTTCCCATAGAACGCGCGGTCCGCATCAAACATCAACTCCGCCGTGATCTTGTTGTCCCCGCGCAGCTTCTCGAAGTACGCCTTCTGCACCACGTCCGCCGTCACGTGCACCAGCTTCACCGGCTCGCCCGCCAACGCCCCCACCACCCCCTGCGAATCCACCGCCGCCAGCTCCGACCTCTTCTGCTCCGCCGACAGACACACGTACACCACCACGTTCCCCTTCAGCCCCTCGCTCTCCACCACCGCCCCGCTGATCGACGGCAGCTTGCACGCCGGCACCACCTCCCCCTTCTTCACATTCCGCAGCTCATCCGCACCCGCGGTCAGCGCCGCCGCAGCAACCACAAACGCCGCCACACTTCGCACGATCACTTGACGGTTCAACATGACTTCTCCTTCGCATTCGCGGCAACACCCGCCGCCTCAACATCGCCTCACTTCGGACCAGTCGACTCACCAGGAACCTCCGACGGCCTCTTCTCATCCACCGGCGGCGCAACCGCCCCCGGCACCAGGTCCTCTCCCCGCCACGCGCCGTTCCCCGCCCGCGCGGGATACACCAGCGGATCGACCCGGTTGTACTCCAGCGGCTGATGGCACGCGCCCCCGCATTTCCCGCCGTCCTGCAGCTCCTCGTACTTGATCGGCAGCTTCCACCCGCCCGGCCCGTAGCTCACGTTGTCGCGGATGTGCTTCTCCGAACTCGCCGCGTGCGCATCATGACACACCCGGCACGAACGCCCCTTCTTGTCCTTGTTCACATGCACGAAGTGCAGATTCATGTCCCCGTTGCGGAACCCTGTCGCGTTCCCCTTCGCCTCCATCGCCAGTTGCTTGTCATGGCAACTGAAGCACAACGCGTAACTCGTCTCGCTGAACGGGTAGTACAGATCAGACGGATACTCGTTCGTCAACAGCCTCCGGTGACCCCCGCCGTGAATCTCGTGGCACTCCACGCACCCACGCTGCGTCACCGCCCCGTGCAGGCTCTTGCCGGTCTCGATCAGCTTCTTCATGTTCACAAGCTTCGTCCCGTCCGGCATCGCCACCGCCTGGTTGTGACACTCAAAGCACAGGTTCTTCGGCTCATCCTTCAGAAGCGAAGCATGATCGCCCGCGTGCGCCACGTGGCAGTTCGTGCACGCACGCTTCATCGTCACGGCCGCGTGCTGCGTCGTCGCCGTTTCCATCGTGTGCTGCACATCCTGGTGGCAACTCGTGCACAGCTTCGACGTCTCCTCCAGCAGCAACCCCGGATTGTCCGTCGCGTGCGGGTCATGACACACCCGACAGTCCCCCAGCGCCGGCGCATGCACCACCGGCTTCAACTGCAGCTCCAGCGACGTCCGCACATGACACTTCAGGCACAAGTCCCGCCCATCCGCGAGCAGCAGCTTCGGCAGCTTCGAACCGTGCGCCTGGTGACACGCCCCGCACGCCCCCACCGACGCCGGCCCATGCACCCGATCGTGCCCCCCCGTCACATCCTTATGGCAACTTGCACACGCGTCCGCGTACCGCTCCCCCCGCAGCATCTGCGGCACTGCACTCCCGTGCGGATCATGACACGACAGACACTCACCCTTCGCGAACGGCTCGTGCGCAACCCCACCCGCCATCGCCTCCGGTGCATGACACAACGCGCACATCTCATGCCGGTCCCGCAACGACGCGAACGTGTGCGTCAACGCGTCCGTCAACTGGTGACACCCATCGCACGCATTCACCCGCACCGGCCCATGCAACTCCGGCTTCGACTTCACGCCCGGATGACACTCCGTCGTCACGCACCCCTCCCGCTGCACCACCACCTTCGGCGCCGCCGCCGTCGACCCCGTCGCGTCCAGCACCTGCCCCGCCGCCGGCCACGCCGCCACGCACGCCACCAGAAGCGCCGATATCCTCTTTCGACACCTCATCCGCCACCTCCCTGCACCCGCCCCCGCGCCCCGCCCGGTTCGCGGCTGTACTCCAACGCCTCGTGACACCCCGCCCCACAACGCCCGCCCTCGCGAGTCAGTTCAAACCTCATCTCCATCTCCCAACCCGACCCCTCAAAGTTCACACGCTCCGCGATCAGCCGCGGCTCCCCACGCCCGTGCACCGTGTGACACGCCGTGCACCCGCGCGACTTCTCCCCCGCCCGCAAATGCGCCGCGTGCAGGTTCTTCTCCCCATCCATGAACGCCGTCACACCCCCGACCTCCGCCAGCGACGCATCGTGGCACCCGAAGCACAGCGAGTAATTCCGCACGTCGTACGCCCCCATCGGAATCGTCGCCGCCTTCGCGCTCAGCAGCCTCGCATCACTGCCCCCATGCACGCTGTGACACCCGCTGCACTCACCGTGCCCCGGCATCGTCGCGCCCTCTCCCGGTTCCGGCACCGCCGCGATGCTCCGACCATCAGCCTTCGTTACCTGCTTCGCGTGACACTCCAGACACACCCGCGCCTGCCGATCCCTCAGCATCCCCGGGAACGCCGAGCCGTGCGGATCATGACACCGCTCGCACCGCTCACCCTCCAGAAGCGGATGGTGCGACACCTTCGCGTCCCCCACCACCCGCGCGATCTCCTCGTGACACGACAGACAACTCGCCCGCGCCGACTCGCGCAGCAGCCCCTTCTCGCCGGACCCGTGCGCATCGTGACACGCCACGCACGATCCCTTCACCCCACGGTGCGAATGCCCCGAGTTCCTCACCACCGACACCGCTTCCGCATGGCACAACGCGCAGTTCGCCTCCACATCAACCTGCCGCAACAGGCCCACCGCCCTCGAGCCGTGGGCATCATGACACGCATCGCAGTTCCCCTCAGCGAACGGCGCATGCTTCCGCGCCGAATGCTCCACGGGATGGCACGTCACACACGTCTCCGCCGTCCGCTCACCCCGCAGCATCTCAACGCCGGCATCCGCGTGCGGCTGGTGACACGCCAGACACCCATCGTCCGCCGCCGCGTTGTGCGCAAACGGATGACGCTGCGCCGTGTCGTGACACCCGTTGCACGCCGCATCCCCCCGATCCCGCAGCGGATACACGTGCCCACCCGTATCCGCCTCGTGACACGCCTGACACGCCGAATGCCCCGGTCTCGCCTCGCTCCGCAGCCCCGTGTGACACTCCGCCGTCGCGCACCCATCGCCGAACGTCACCACCCCCGTCGGCCGCGCCGCCACCCGCTCCACCGCAACCACCGGCACACCATCGCCCCCATCCTCCTCGTCATCACCCCCGCGCGCAAGCCACCACCCGCACGCCCCCAACGCCACCGCCGCGCCGGCAACAGACCACCACCGGGCCTTCCCCCGCAGCAGTCTTCCGGCACCGGCGATGAACTTCGGAATCCGCACGACGTCACCACTCCTTACAGCAAGCCACCCGCGAGAATCAGCCCCAGCAACAGCAACCCAAATCCAACCGACACCACCGCGATCACCAGAATCGCCGGACGCTTCGCCGGATCAGGCGCCGGCACCCGCAGCGACTCCAGCCCACCCGTCCTCACCAGCCGCTCGTACTCCTCCGGCCTCTGCTCCTTCAACTCCTCCTCCGGCATGCTCCCCGTGAAAATCACCGCGTCCACCGGGAACGTCCCCGGCCGCAGGTGCGCATTGAAGAAGTGAATCGTGAAGATGAAGCCGATCGCCAGCAACGCCTCGTACCCGTGCACGATCATCGCCACGTTGAACAACCACCCCGGCAGCACCTTCGACGCAATCTCCGGGAACCACAGCAACAGCCCCGACCCCCCGATGATCATCGAGCCACCAACCTCCGCCCAGTAGTCAAACTTCTCCCAGTACGTCCACCGATCCAGCCGCGGCGGCTTCCCCCGCCCAAAGAACCAGCGGATCATCCCCAGAACGTCCTTCACGTCCTTCCACCGGGGCATCAGCGAGTTCGGCCCAAAGAGCCACTCAATCGCCCCAGTCTTCCGCTTCATGAACCTCACCCCGAGCCCAGCAAAGTGCAGCCCAAAGTTCAGGATCAGCAGGATCGCGAAGAAGCGATGCCAGATCCCCGCCGCCTCGATACCCCCAAGCAGCTTCGCCACAATCCCCGCCCACGCCGCGTCCGCAAACACCAGCGGGATCCCCGTCGCCGTGAGCCCAAAGAACGTCAACGCCACAAACGCGTGATTCACACGGTCAAGCGTCGTAAACCTCCGTATCGCCGTCCCCCCGTGCCCCGCGGCATGCACATGCGCCCCCATCCGCGCCCGCTCCCGCTTCGCCCGGATGAACCACAACACCGTGTGCACCCCAAAGAAGGTGAACACCGCGCTCATCATGATCATGAAGTACAACCACACCCCGTGCAGCACCGGGTAGTTCTTCGCGTCCCTGTGGTTCGCATGTGGATCAAACTTCACGAAGTTCGCATTCGCCCCCGGATGGCACTTCGCGCACGTCCCCACCAGGTTCTCGCTCGACACCTGCGACCGCGGATCATCCAGCGGATGAATGTTGTGCGCACCGTGGCAGTCCGCGCACCGCGCCGCACGCTTCCCGCCCAGCCTCGTCACCTGCCCGTGGTAGCTCGCCGCGTACGACTGGTAGTACGTCCCCACCCGCTCACCCGTCGCGTCCTCGCTGTCGTGACACCGCCCACACTCGTTGATCACGTCCGTCATGAACCCCGGCGCCCCTGCGTGCGTGATCTGGTGCGCCGTGTGACAGTCCGTGCACACCGCCGCCTTCTCGTTCGCCTCCGCGTGCTTGCGCCCGTGCACACTCGCGTCGTACTCCTCCACGACCCCAACGTGACACTTCCCGCACGTCTGAGGCACATTCGCCCGATTCACCGGCGAGCTCGGATCCTTTGACGGCTTCACCCCGTGCGCTCCGTGGCAATCCGCGCACGACGCCGCCATCGGCAGCCCAGCCTTCTCCACAGCCCTCGCGTGCGTCGACCCCAGGTAGTCACTCACCCGCGCCGACGAATCCAGCGAACCCTCCACCGGCAGATGCTTCGCATGGCAGTCCCCGCACAGGTGCAGCGACTTCAACTTGCTCGACGCCGCCCGCCGGTCCGTCACCTTGAGCACATCGTGCCCACCATGGCACGACGCGCACGTCGGCGCCAGTGGATCGTTCCGCTTCAACGCCTCAAAGTGCGCACCCTCTCCAAACGCCTTCGCCTGCTCCGCGTGACACGACGCCGCGCACGTCGCCCGATTCAGCACCGCCGCGTGCGGCAATGCCGCCGCATCCGTGTGACACTCGATGCAGTGCAGCCCGGCGTGCGTGCTCCCCACCAGCGCATCCGGCTTCACCAGCAACCCCGGCCTCGTCGCCGGTTCGTCGCCCTTGAGCGGCACCAACGCCGCGGCCCCGCCTCCCGCGCCCTCAGCATCAAGAAGCGTCCCCACCATCGACCGCCGATCCAGCGCCGACAACGTCGCGATGTGCTCCTGGCCATGGCACTGCATGCAGCGCCGATCCGACTTCGCACCCGCATCCTCCTGCGCGCCCGCCACCGCCCCAACCACACACACCACCAGCGCAGCCCCCACCCGCATCACACCCGACACCAGCCGCACGCAGCTCTCGGCCATCATGGCAGCACGCCCTTCCCGCACGTCACCCCCATCGTCCATGCACGCCCCATCAATGCGCCCCCACAACCCGCGACGACATCGCGTACACGATCAACGCAAGCAGAATCAGCCCAAGCCCGAACGCGATGAACCCAAGCGGATGAACCACCCGCCGCCACTGCGTCCACTCGTCATTCACCCGAATGCTGTCCATCCGCCCACTCGCGATCAGACGGTCGTACCACCGCTTCCGCTCGTGGATCATCTCCGTCTTCGAGATCCGCCCCGAGAAGATCACCGAGTCAATCGGGAACTTCTCCGGCCTGAAGTGCACGTTGAAGAAATGGAACGCGAAGATGAACCCCGCCGCCAGTAACGCCTCGTCGCTGTGGACAATCAACGCCACGTTGATCACCCACCCCGGCAACACCGTCGTCACCGCCTCAGGGAACCACATCACAAGCCCGCTCAGTCCAATCACCGCCACCCCCCAGAACACAGCCAGGTAGTCAAACTTCTCCCAGTACGTCCACTTGTCAAACTGCGGACGAGGCCCCTTCCCAAAGAACCACTTCTGGTGCGCCCACCAGTCCTTCAGATCCTGCAGATGCGGATACGGCAGGTCCGGCCCGAACACCACGCCCAGCACCCGCTTCGCCGTCACCTTCCCCTTCACCGGATCCTTGAACTGCTCCCGATCCCGGTACCCACGCCCCACCAGGCTCCCGATGTGCAACGCAAAGTACACGAACGTGACGATCGCCCCAAGCCTGTGCAGCTGCGCCGCCGCCTCCAAGCCCCCGATCCACCGCACCACTTCCTTCGCCCACCCCGTGTAATAGAACTTCAGCGGCATACCCGTCGCCACCAGCAGCAAAAAGCTCGTCATCACCAGCACATGCAGGAACCGATCAAACGGCTTGAACCGTACGTAGTTCTCCGTATCACTCGCGCACTTCGCCTTGATCTCCCGGAACGCCTTCCGATCCCGGATGTAGATCACCACCGACCGCGCCAGCCACAGAATCGTGTGCGCCCCGAAGAACAGGAACGTCCCCACCACGATCGACGTCATCACCACAAACGTCCAGTACAGCACCGGGTACAACTCCCGGTTCGTGTGGTCCGCGTGCGCCAGATACCCCGTGAACTTCGCCCCCGCCGTCGGATGGCACTGCCTGCACGTCTCCAGCTTCTTCTCACCAAACAGCCGACTCGCGGGATCCGAGATCGGCACGATGTCGTGGTGCCCGTGGCAGTCGTAGCACGCCGCCACCTTCGAAAGCCCCAGCGCCAACGCCTTCCCGTGGAACGTCTCGTGGTAGTTCTCGATCCGCTCCGCGTGACACTTCCCGCACCGGTCCCCGCTCGCCAGCTTGAACGCCACCTTGTCCGGCTGGATGATCTCGTGCGCCGTGTGACAGTCCGTGCACACCGGCGCCTCCGCCTTCCCCTCCTCCGCCAGCTTCCCGTGCACGCTCTTCGTGTAAATGTTCAGAATCCCAACGTGACACGACCCGCAAGTCTTGTACACGTTCGCCCGATTCACCGGCGATTCAGCATCCCCCACCGGATGCACCGCGTGCGCCCCGTGACAATCCGAACACGTCGGCGCCGCCACCAGCCCCGACTGCGCAACCGCCTTCCCGTGCGCACTCTGCAGATACGCCTCGATGTGCCCCCGAGGCTTGTACCCCGCCGGTGTGTTCTTCAGGTGCTTCTCGTGGCACTCCGCACAAAGGAAGATGCTGTTCAACCGGTGCTGCGGCGACTTCGGATCGCTCACCGCCAGAATCTGATGCCCCCCGTGACACGACGTGCACGTCGGTGCCAGCGGATCCCCACGCTTGAGCGCCTCAAAGTGCGCCCCCTTCGGAAACTCCGCCGCCTCCCCCGCGTGACACGCCGTCGCGCACGTCGCCCGGTTCAGCTTCGGATCGTGAGGCAGCCGCGCCGCATCCTCGTGACAGTCCACACACCTCAGCTTCTCGTGCGTGCTCCCCGCCAGCGCCCCCTTCTCCACAAACAGCCCCGGCCGCGTAGCCGGCTCATCCCCCGTGAGCGCCATCACCGCCGCATCCAACACCCGCCCCTCATGCCCCGACTCCACATCCAGCAACGTCCCCACCATCGACCGCCGCTCCGCCGGACTCCGCGTCCCGATCTCCGGTTGCCCGTGACACCGCAGACACCGCCGGTCCGCCGCCTCCGCTCCTCCCTCTTGCCCCAAACAGGGCACCGCCGCCCCCATCACCACCACCAGGCGCAACGCCACCACCATCCCCCGCACCCATTCCCATCCCGCTCTTCGCCTCGCGGCAGTCATGTGAAGTCCTATCCGAGCGCACCCGGCCGAGAACTCATTGCAATCCAAGTGCCACCCTCCCCCAGCCGCGCCGCGGCGCACTTAACCCCCCAACGCCTCCCCCGCCGCGGCGCCCCAATACCCCTCCCACGCCCTCACAACCCGCTTTCTCAGTTTCAGGAACCCCGCAGCCCCCAAACTCTCCGCCACGGGAACCCAACCGAACTTCTGGCCCGGAAACCCAGATTCGGAATGGCACACCATGTGCATCCTCCCGGAAATGGGACTGCCCCGACACCTCCTCCTCTCGCTCGCACTCCTCGGTCTCACCTGCGCCGCGGCATCCGCCCAAGTCGCCGGCGCCCCCAAGGCCAACGTCCCCATCGCCCCCACCACCAACTGCACCACCACCGAGTGCCACACCAACATCGCCAACCGCACCGTCCGCCACAACCCCAAAGGCGACTGTGCTCAGTGCCACATCCAGGTGGGTGCCATCCCCGACCACAAGTTCTCCCTCATCGTCCCCCAGGAACAACTCTGCCTCAAGTGCCACCAGATGCCAACGCAGAAGCACACCCACGCCCCCGTCGTCGACGGCAAGTGCATGGAGTGCCACGATCCCCACGGCTCAGAGCACAAGGCCGTCCTGCGAGCCGATCCCAATCGCGACCTCTGCACCAAGTGCCACAACGACCAGTTCATGAAGAAGGCCTTCGTCCACGGCCCGGTCGCCGTCGGCGCATGCTCCACCTGCCACGTCGCGCACTCCTCTGAACTCCCGAAGCTGCTGCTCGCCGACGCCAACACGCTGTGCAAGACCTGCCACGCCGACACCGGCAAGCCGGGCGATGGTGTCCACGTCCACAAGGCGCTCGACGAAGGCTGCGTGAACTGCCACGACTCGCACTCCTCCGACCACAAGTTCCAACTCCGCGACAGTGCGCCCAAGCTCTGCTTGTCGTGCCACAAGGACAAGTTTGAACAAATGACCGCCGGCGCGGCGGTGGTCCACGGCGCGGTGATGCTCGAGGGCGGGTGTACGACCTGTCACGAGCCGCACGCCTCCAAGCTCGCGGGGCTGCAGCGCGGGTCGCAGCCGGAGACGTGCCTCAAGTGCCACAACACGCCAATAAAGCAAGAGAACGGCAAGCTTCTCCCCGACATGTCCAAGATGTTCGCGGCCAATCCCAACAAGCACGGCCCGATCCGCGATGGGCACTGCACGGTTTGCCACGACCCGCACGCGGGGCAGAACTTCAGGTTGCTCTCCGACGAGTACCCCGCGGAGTTCTACTCGCCGTTCTCGCTCGATCTGTACAAGCTCTGCTTCAAGTGCCACTCTCCGGAGATGGTGACGCAGCCCAAGAGCGCTTCGATCACACAGTTCCGCAACGGGACGCAAAACCTGCACGCGTTGCACGTGAACCAGGAGAAGGGTCGGACGTGCCGGGCGTGCCACGAGGTCCATGCCTCGCAGCGGCCGGCGCACATCCGCGAGTCGGTGCCGTTCGGGAGTTCGAACTGGCTGCTCGAGATCAACTTCAAGAAGACCGAATCGGGCGGGAGCTGTGCGCCGGGGTGCCACGCCGCGAAGGAGTACACGCGTGACATCAACGCGCTCGTGCTCCCGAGCGCAAAGCCGCCGTTGCCAGCGTCGCAGCCGGAGGCCCCGCAATGAGCAGCCCCTCTCGCAACGCGGCGATCGTCGGCTGGCTGATCGGGCCTGCGTTCATGGTGATCGCGGCGTGGCTGGCGCTGGCCTCGCCCTCGGCGGAGATTCCCATCGGCGAGGTCCGGGTGGTGCCGCGCGAGGAGTTCCCGCGGAACGCGTTCCGCTCGCCGCTGACGGACGCGAAGAACGCGAAGGTGGGCCTGATGAACCACTCGTGCAGCGAGTGCCACAAGCTGTTCACGGAGTCGCCGGTGGAGAAGCGAGTGCTGGTGCAGCACAAGGACATCGTGATCAACCACGGCATGAACACGCGGTGCATGAACTGCCACTTCGGGACCGATCGCGACAAGCTGGTGCTGCACGACGGGACGCTGATCGGCTTTGACGAGACGCCGAGGCTGTGCTCGCAGTGCCACGGCACGGTGTACCGCGACTGGCAGAAGGGGATGCACGGCAAGACGCTCGGATCGTGGGATCCGCAGAACGAGGCCCACCGGCGGCTGACATGCAACGAGTGCCACGACCCGCACGCGCCGGCGTACAAGCCGATGGCGCCGCTGCCGGGGCCGGAGACGCTGCGGATGGGCGAGCAGCCGAAGGAACGTGAGGGGCACGGGCACAAGCACTCGCCGCTGAGCACGTGGTCGCGGCCGAAGGGCGAGCACGACGAGAAGAAGGAGGGCGACCATTGAGCCTGCGCATCTGGGAGGGCAAGTCCGCCGGCAAGAGTTCGTCGCCGAACTTCTCGCGTCGGAGTTTCTTGAGAACGGGGACCGCGGTGGCGGGCGGGATCGCGGCCATGGCGGCCGCGCTGAACCCGCTGCGTGAACTGAAGGTCGAGGAGGAGTTCTCGATCGACAAGTTCCTGCAGAAGCACTACAAGGAAATGAACGCGGAGGAGATGGAGCACGCGCTCGAGCGGATCCGGCGCGAGGTTGAGCACCGGTACAAGGTGCGGCCGGACGTGAAGGACTTCCGTGCAAAGAACGGTGTGGAGTTCGTATACGCGCTCAACCTGAGCCGGTGCATCGGGTGCCGCAAGTGCGTGCACGCGTGCGTGGACGAGAACAACCAGAGCCGCGCGCCGGAGATCCAGTACATCCGCGTGATCGAGATGCCCCGCGGGACGCTGGACCTGGAGAAGGGGAACCACCACTACGACCGGCCGACGGTGCCGGACGCGAACCACTTCTACATGCCGGTGCAGTGCCACCAGTGCGCGAACCCGCCGTGTGTGAAGGTGTGCCCGGTGGAGGCGACGTGGCAGGACGAGGACGGCATCACGGTAGTCGACTACGACTGGTGCATCGGGTGCCGGTACTGCGAAGCGGCGTGTCCTTACTGGGCGCGTCGGTTCAACTTCACGGAGCCGAAGATCCCCGAGGACCAGCTGAACCCGACGATGGGGTATCTGTCGAACAGGCCGCGGCCGAAGGGCGTGGTTGAGAAGTGCCATTTCTGTCTCCATCGGACGCGTGAGGGGAAGCTACCGGCGTGTCTTGAGGCGTGCCCGACCGGGGCGCGGAAGTTCGGGAACGTGCTGGATCCGGAGAGCGAGGTTTCGCAGATCCTGAAGACCAAGCGGGTGTTCGTGCTGAAGGAGGAGGTGGGGACGCTTCCGCGGTTCTTCTACTACTTCGACGAGCGGTACCCGCGTTCGCTGGATCCTGAGGCGCAGGCGGTGGCGGTGTCGATGGGGTACGCGTCGGCGGAGAGCACGCTGGCGCGGGGCGAGGGGTGCGGGGGCTCGTGCGGGTGCGGCAAGGGGAGCTGCGCATGATTCACTACGCGACCTTTCTGTACCGGTGCTTCCGGCTGAGCTTTGTGGGGCCGGCGATCTACTACGTGTGGATGTTCGCGTTGTCGGTGGTCGCGCTGGTGGGGCTGAATGCGTACTGCAAGCAGCTTGTGCACGGGATGGGCGTGACGGGGATGAACGACCATGTGTCGTGGGGGCTGTACATCTCCAACTTCGCGTTCTTCGTGGGGATGGCGGCGGCGGCGGCGACGCTGGTGATTCCGGTGTACGTGTACCGGAACAAGGAGCTGAGCCACCTGGTGATCTTCGCGCAGCTGTTCGCGGTGGCGGCGATCACGATGTCGCTGCTGTTTGTGGTGGTGGACCTTGGGCGGCCGGATCGGTTTCACCACATGATGCTGCGGTTCAACTTTCCGATCTCGATGCTGACGTGGGATGTGATCTCACTGAACGGGTACATGGCGCTCAACGTTCACATCTGCGGGTATCTGATCTACTGCGCGTACCGGCGGCAGGAGCCGAGCAAGCTGTTCTACATCCCGTTCGTGTTCGTCGCGATCTTCTGGGCGTTCAGCACGCAGTTGGTGGAGGCGTTTCTGTACTGCGGGCTGGGTGGGCGGCCGTTCTGGAACTCGGCGGTGATCGCGCCCCGGCTGGTGGCGGCGGCGTTCGCGGCGGGGCCTTCGATCCTGATCCTCGCGCTGCAGGTGATCGATCGGTTCACGGACTACCGGGTGCCGGAGAAGGCGTTGATGACGCTGCGGAACATCGTGCGGGTCGCGATGTCGGCGAGCATGTTCCTGCTGGCGTCGGAGGTGTTCACCGAGTTCTACACGGACTCGGCGCACGTGGCGAGCGCGCGGTACCTGTTCTTTGGACTGGAGGGGCGGAGCGCGCTGGTGCCGTGGATCTGGACGAGCGTTGGGCTGAACCTGATCGGGCTGATCATTCTGTACACGCCTTTCTCACGGTCGCGGCCGTTGCTGACGGTGGGGTGTGTGATGATGATCGTGGGGGTGTGGATCGAGAAGGGGATGGGGCTGGTGATACCGGCGTTTGTGCCTTCGCCGTTGGGCGAGATCGTTGAGTATTACCCGACGCTGAACGAATGGCTGATCTCGGCGGGGATCGTGGCGTTTGGATTCCTGGTGTTCACGATTCTGGTTCGGGTGACGATCCCGGTGCTTTCCGGGAAGCTGGCGTTTGATCGGCCGTATCACCCCGACTCGGAGCAACCGGCCTGAAGCGAAGACCCCGGCGGCGGGATGATGGGCAACTGCAAGGACCTCTAGACCATGACGAACAAGACCACACTGATCGCGGCGACTCTTCCGCTCCTGGCGGCGACTTTGGCGAGCGGGCAGGCGTTTGGCCCGCGTGAGATGTCGGATCAGACGAAGCAGTGCGTGGCGTGCCACAAGGAGCACAGCCCGGCGTTGTACGAGCAGTGGGGATCGAGCAAGCACTACCGGGCGAACGTCGGGTGCTTCGAGTGCCACACGGCGACCGAGGGGGAGCCGGACGCCTACACGCACTTCGGGCAGACGATCGCGGTGCTGGTGACGCCGCGGGATTGCTCGCGGTGTCACTCGAAGGAGGTCGAGGAGTTCACGGCGTCGAGGCACTCGAAGGCGGGGCGGATTCTGGGGTCGCTGGACAACGTGCTGGCGGAGATCGTGGCGGGGAATCACGGGTTCAAGACGCCGGGGCATCCGGAGGGGCAGTCGGCGGCGTTGGTATCGGGGTGTCAGCAGTGCCACGGCGCGGAGGTGAAGGTGTTGCCGGGTGGGAAGCTGGATCCGGCGAGCTGGCCGAACAGCGGGATCGGGCGGCTGAACCCGGACGGGACGGAGGGCTCGTGCAACGCGTGCCACACGACGCACGCGTTCAGCGCTGCGCAGGCGCGGTACCCGGATACGTGCGGGAAGTGCCACTTGGGGCCGGATCATCCGCAGAAGGAGATCTACGAGTCGTCGAAGCACGGCGCGAGTTTCTTCTCGAACCTGGCGAAGATGAACCTGGACAACAACAAGTGGATCGTGGGCGAGGACTACCACAGCGGGCCGACGTGTTCGACGTGTCATATGTCTGCGACTCGCAAGCAGGGTGTGACGCATGACGTGGGGCTCCGGTTGAGCTGGAACAACAGGCCCGAGGTTTCGATCAGGCCCGAGGTTGCGGACGCGAAGATGGGGCTGCCGGGGGCGGCGATCACGTGGCAGGCGCGGCGGAAGAACATGGTGGACGTGTGCATCAACTGCCATGACACGATGTGGGTGACGAACTTCTATACGCAGTACGACGCGTTCATCGATCTGTACAACACGAAGTTTGCGATTCCGGGGAAGGATCTGTACGAGTTGGCGAAGCCTCTGCTGAACCCGGTGCAGTTCACGAACGAGCTGGATTTCACGTGGTACGAGCTTTGGCACCGCGAGGGGCGGAGTGCGCGGCATGGGGCGTCGATGATGGCGCCGGACTATGCGCACTCGCACGGGACGTACGGGGTTTCGAAGCGGTTTTACACGAAGATGGTGCCGCAACTGAAGCAGTTGATCGAGGCGAACATCGGGAGTGCGGATGCGAAGAAGGCGAAGGCCGCGGAGGAGCTGCGGGCGAAGCTGGATGAGGTGCTGAACTCGGAGGACCACAAGTGGTATCTTGGGAAGACGGATCCGGAGGTTGAGCTGAAGCGCAAGCGGGAGCTCGAGGAGTTCCGGAAGCGGTACGAGCCGGCGCCGGCGAAGGAAGAGGCGAAGCCGGCGGAGAAGAAGTGAGGCGAGCGATGGGCGAGAGCATTACCGGCGAGGACGGGAAGCGGGCGCTGCGTGACCACGTGCTGGAGCGTGCGGCGATGGCGCGGGCGCGGTATGGGCCGGTGATGGACGACGGGGCGGTGATGCGGATGCTGGATGACCGGGCGATTGTGCGGTATCCGATGGGCGTGCGGTTTGATGATGCGGGGCTGGAGCCTGGAGAGTTTGCGCACGCGGCGGCGCTCGGGGAGCATCCGAAGGAGGGGTTTTGTCTGTTCATACATCCTCGGTTTGAGCGGAGGCGGGAGGTGTGGCCGTTGCTGATTGCGTATCACGTGCCGGCGGTGAACTACGGGGACATCACGGAGCCGGAGGACTGCGAGGCGTTTGGGGCGGCGTTGCTGGGGATGGGGGTTGAGGAGTACTACGGGGCGTTGTGCGGGCTGGCGGACGAGGTGGCGGGGGGCGGGTGAGTTGGCGAGGGGGCACGGAGATGGCCCCGTGTTGGCGGGGAGGGGTTGGGAAAGCAGCAAAGCTCACATGTGCAGATCAGCAAATGATGGAGTTTCGCGGGACTTTGATGGTGGTGACGGTCAGGCGGCGAGGGGGGTTTATGGGGAGCGGGCTCGAGGAAGTGGCGAAGTGGTCGAGTGGCAACGTGGACGGTCGGGCGCTGTGGAGGCCGCGGGCGTCGCGGTGAGCAGACGCGCGAGCGTGGCTTGGATGGAGCTGGGGCTGGCGCGGCGGTATCGGAGTTGTTGGAGGATGCGGATGATGTCGGGGTCGATCGGGCGCGGGGGTGTGTCGAGGGGATCGGGAGTTGGGGCGGGAGTTGGCGCTGGAGAGGGCGGAGATTCGAGCGGGACGAGCGCGGGCTCGCACGGGGGGTGCGCGTGGGCGTTGTCGGTGGGCGTGGGGAGAGGAGAGGGCGTGGCGCGGGGATGCGGGGCGCGGAGGGGCTGGAGGGACGGGAGTGGAGAGGCTTCGCGGGTGCGTGAGCGCGGAGTGGAGGCGTTGGGGGTGCGGGGGGTGCGGTCGGGATCCAGGGCGCGGAGGTGCGCGAGGTCGTGATCGGCTTCGTCCATGAGTTGGCGGCCGTCGTCGGCGTAGAGGTGGTCGCGGCGGTCGCGGGCGGCGTTGATGGCTTGGCGGATTTCCAAAGAAGGCGGCGAGGAACTCGTCGAGGGAGCGGATCACGGGATGTCGACCGAAAGTGGTGTCCATCTGTAATACCCCCCCCGCGGACGCTTCTGTGCGCGCGCTGGCGTCTCGTCCGAAAGCGAAAAGCGAAAAACGAAAAGCGAAAAGGAAGAGAAGAGACTGGTTTGCGTGGGGTTTTGTGGGGGTGGTGGGTGGTGAAGAAAAAGTTGTGGCGCGCACAAAGATGTCTCGTGAGGCACTAGGCACTTGGCACTGGGCATTAGTAAAGAGGAGGAGGGGAGGAGGTGAGTGGTTTGGTTGCTCAGGGGCCTCAGTCGCCGGCCCGGCTGGGGGAAGAAGTGGCGAAGTAACGAAGTGGCGGACGCACCGGTCAGGAAATGGACCGCAGCGAAGCGCGTGGCGAATGCCCCAATGGGTCGAGACCTGCCTGCAGGGGCAGCCCAGAACAGCCAGTCGATTTCGAAAACCCGTCGGCTGGACGTGGCACGAGCCTACGATTTGGCAATGGGATCGTGGCGATCGATCTCAACAAGGTTTCAGGCGCACAGATAGAAGTGTGTAGGGTCGCTCCGCGAGCGACCGGTGCTGCAGGAATTCCGTACCACCGATCGATGTGGAGCCAAGAGGCCACGGTGTTTGGCGAGGTGCCTGCACCGGCGATTCTGGGCCCAGTGAGGTAATCCATGAACGCAGCGGTCCAGAGAATGCTCGAAGAACTGCGGCACTGGGTAACGGAGTTTATCTACCCTCTGCAGACGACCCGTGAGATCAACTTGAAGGCAAGCGATCGGATGCAGGAGTGTGCGTTGGCACTTGTGCGGCTGCTCAAGCATGAAGAGTTGTTGCCTCGCTCGGTGTTGATCGAGATCCGTGTGGTTGCGGGGGTTCTGTCTAACGAAGCCCCGTATTTCGGCGAGCATGCTGCGACACTAGAAGAGATTGCTCGTAACATGGAGTATTTTTACCAGCTGATTTTGGGTGGAGAAGTTCCCGAGGACCGAGCCCCCGGAGTTCCTCGCATTATCTGATTAGGCGTTTTGTTATGAGATGATTGGGCAGGATGATCTGACCCAGATTCCATTGACAGACGCTTACCGACCTCTCGACACCTCGAACGATTGCAGGCGGGCAGCGACTGAGCTGGACGTACGACACGGTCGAGGATGCGGACGTGGGCGGGTCGGGCCAGACGTACTTCTTCGTCTACGACCTGAAGTGGCGGTCGGTGGCGACGTATCTGGTTGGGGGCGATTCGCCGGAGGAGCGGTGAACCACCGGAGGTTCACGACGAAGGAGGAAGCCCGCGTGGCGGTGTTCGTGTCGATCGAGATGCTCTACAATCGCACGCGGCTGCACGCGGCGAGGGGCTGCGTCGGCCCGGTTGGGGTCGGGAGGCGGTTTGTTGGAAGCGTTTGGTCGACGGAGAGAGGGCCAGGTCCCAACGTGGCGATGCACCACCAGTAGACACAGGATGGCACTTTGACTACGAGCGACTTCTCTTCCCGTCCAGTGCCCGAGTACATGGTCGGCATCACCTTGGGGCGTTTCGAAGGGCAGACGGATTGGACCCTGGCGCGTGGGGAATCCACACTCGATCCATCGACCTCTGATCGACTGCGGTGTATTCGAGTTGCTGTTGACCATGGATTCCCGGGTCAAGACTCCTGTGAGTCCATGTGCCGTCGACTCGCCGAGGCTTCCATTGTTCCTGTTCTGGTGAAGAGGGGGTTCAGGCCGCGGTGGGTTCTGTGCGGGACGCACCTCAGGGAACACCGGCCGACGGACAAGACATGCACCCCGCTATGGCACCTTCGGCGGGACTTCGGGCAGCCGTCGCTGGAGTTCCGCGAAGAGCACATTGTTGATTATGGCACACACTGGCGACCGGTCGTTGAGGTTGACCTCGACACGCTGCCGTGGGCGGTCGTGTGGGAGCGATTGATGTTGTGGGGCGATTGGTGCGGGTTGCTTCTGTGGCTCCCTTCGGACGACATGCAGCCGATTGCGATGGCGACCGCAGAGCGACTCGCCGGAATCTCGCGGCCGACACTCCTGATGGGTATGGCTTGTGATCAAGTCGCAGACCTCGTGGCGAGCAGGGGCGGCCTGCTTACAGGAATGTCCCGGTGCAACGACGACCGCGTCTGTCGAGTTGAGTTTGCAGCTGAATCGCAACTTGCCTACAGCGTTTGGCACGAAGCCACGGTTGGAGTACTGGACCGATTGCTAACTAAGTCGGACGGGCCGAGCGCGGAGTAGCACGGGCGGGGCGGCGGCGGACCGGTTGGGGTCGGGAGGCGGTTTGTTGGATGCGTTTGGGCAACGGAGAAAGGGTCAGGTCCATTTCATATGTCCCTAATGGTCATAAGTGCGGTATCGGGCTGTGTCGCGGGTGCCATCGCGTGGAGCCTTATGCGTCCTCGGCAGGCTGAGTGCCGAGAATGCGGACATGTGTTGTTGGATCCGGCGGTCTGTCCCGAGTGTGGACTTGGTTTGGCTGAAGCGACTTCGCGCCGTCGGCGTCGAGTTGCCGTCCGCGTCCTGGCAGTAGGCTTGTGCGGCGCGGGTTGCGTCGTCGTGGCGATTGCGCTCGGGCTTTCGCGTGGCTTTGTTACCGCCCGCACAGTCACCTTGCGGGAAGCGGCCACCCTCGAATGGGCGGGACTCCTCGAGTTCTATGACTATGCGGGGCATCCGGCCGATGATGATGAGTGGGCCGGACAGCATGTGCTCGCACGAGTTCGAGCCGCGGCAGCGAACTCACGCCGCGACGATGAGTTCGATGCAGCGATCCACATCTTGCGAATACACGGCCGCCCGGGAGAAGCTGACGGGGTGGTAAAAGCAAGGCTCTCGAGTTCAGATCAGCGCATAAGGGAGGTGGCCGTACAGTTGCTCGGTGATGTGCTGTCCCGCGAACCCGACAGGGATACGGTCGCAAAAATGCCCGCGAGCCCTCACCTTGACGTACGACTCAGAGGCGTACATGTTTCCACCGAGGTACGACGCTGGTACGAGCAAGAGTTCCAGGCGTACTCGCGACGCTTGGATGAAGGCACCAGCGCCGAGGAGCAACTGCTCGTGCTCTCGGCCATGTACCGATTTCCTTCAGGCACCTGGCGTAGTTACTTTTCCGCTGGTGTGCTCGACGCGTGGGTAGAGAGAGACTACCCCCGCGTTCGAGAGTTCATTTCAGGCCTTGATGCGAAGCAGTGATCAGCCTGCATGCGCCGAACCACCGCGAATGAGATGATCGCACTGTGTCACTTCGTCTTCACGCGGGATTCGGTGAGTCGGCACTGAAACCGAAGCGGTTTCAGTGGCACCTGTGGGACGTGGGCGGCGGTGTGGCGGCGGGGGTGCAATGAGGACGCGTCCGCCCTTAGCCGGGCGGAGAGGAGTCAAGGGGCTTACCGGTGGCTTGCTCGCAGAGCCTCGCCGCGCCACCGGCAACGGGGCGTGCGCCCGAAGCGGGCGGAAGAAGGGGCGATGGTAGGAGGCTTTGGGGAGCGGTGTGGCAATGGTGGCGGAGGTGATATGTATGTTGGAAAGTGGGCTGCTTCCACACCTTCGGTGTGGAGGGTTGTTTTGGGGGTGGACCGGGGGTCGCGCTCGAAGACTCGCTTGACCCCCGGCTATTGACGTGCAGCCCTACGGGCTGCGGGGAGGGGTGAGCGCGCGTGCGGGGGCTTCGGTGAGTCGGCACTGAAACCGAAGCGGTTTCAGTGGCACCTGTGGGACGTGCGCAGCGTTGTGGCGGCGGGGGTGCAATGAGGACGCGTCCGCCCTTAGCCGGGCGGAGAGGAATCAAGGGGGTTACCGGTGGCTTGCTCGCAGAGCCTCGCCGCGCCACCGGCAACGGGGCGTGCGCCCGAAGCGGGCGGAAGAAGGGGCGATGGGAGGAGGCTTTGGGGAGCGGTGTGGCGATGGTGGCGGAGGTGATATGTATGTTGGAAGGTGGGCTTCTTCCACACCTTCGGTGTGGATGGTTGTTTTGGGGGTGGACCGGGGGTCGCGCTCGAAGACTCGCTTGACCCCCGGCTATTGACGTGCAGCCCTACGGGCTGCGGGGAGCGGTGAGCGCGCGTACGGGGGCTTCGGTGAGTCGGCACTGAAACCGAAGCGGTTTCAGTGGCACCTGTGGGATGTGGGCGGCGTTGTGGCGGCGGGGGTCGAACGAAGTCGCGGCGACTCGGCGGCTGGAATGCCGCTGCCGGCGCGGAGGGGTTAGTCGTCGGAGCCTTGGAGGACGAGGCGGATGGCGTCGCCGGCGCCGGTGAGGCTTTCGCCGGCGATGATGCCGGCGCAGAGCGTGACGAAGAAGCGTTTGCTCCAGTTTGGATAGAGCTTGGTGATCAGAGCACCTGCGGCGCCACCGATGAACATTGAGATGGAGTTTGTGCCGGAGATGACGAAGGCGAGGCCGGCGGCGGAACAGCTGGGGACGTAGAGCGCGGCCTTCTTGGGCAGGACTTTCTCGGCGATGGGGAGGGCGACGCCGATGATTGCCGCGATGAGCATGGCGATGGGCGCTCCGGCGGGGAGCGAGCTCAGGCCGCGTTGGAAGACCTCTGCGACGGCCTTCCACATGGCGACGGCGGGCGCGGGCCATTCCGGCGTCATGAGCATTTCGGTGGGGTTGGGGACGAGGATGAGGTAGAACGCGCTGCCGACGGCGGCGCCGGCGACCGCGCCGCCGATTTGTCCGATGACCTGGTAGCGTGCGACGGCACCGAGGAGATGGCCGCACTTGAGGTCGTGCATGAGATCCGCGCACTGAGAGGCCGCGCCGGCGGTGATGCTCGCGCCCATGAGGTTGGCGGAGGCGTTCTTGGGCAGCATGACGGCGAAGACGAGCTGCGTGACCTTGCCCATGGGCCCGACGGGGGTGACGTTCGTTTCGCCCGAGACACGGGTTGCGACGATGGCGAGCACGAAGCTCAGCAGCACGGCGAAGATAGCGGCCCACCAGGAGATTCCGAAGAGCCACGTCTGGAGCGCGACACAACCGATCGTCACGGCCACGAGGGAGACAAAGAACCACTTGCGGGGCACGTCACCTGTGTCCTCTTTCGATTCGCTGCCGGATGTACGGCGGAACGAGCGCAGGATGGACGGCATGGAGAACGAGAACGAGACGAGCGATGCGACGACCATGAGCGTCACGCCCGGCCAGAGCAACCACTCGGCGAAGGGAACGATGTGGAGCTCGGGGGCAAGTCCGGCGTTGTGTGCCGCGGCTTGGGCTTTATCGAGCGCTGATCGCCCGGTGCTGACGAGCCAGGGCGCGATGACGACGTAGGCGAGGGCGGCACCACCCAGAAGGGAGATGCATGAGCGCAGGCCTACCAGCCCGCCGACGGCGACCATGAGCAGGGTTGGGTCGAGCATCAGCAGGTACTTTGAGGCGGGCGCACCGCTGACGGTGAGTCCGAGGTCGGTCGCCTTGGTCAGCTTCAGGATGTTGAGCACTTTCATTGCGGAGGCAACGGCGGCGCCGATACCGAGGACGGCGACGCGGCGGACGGCCTCGGCCCCGGTGTTGTAGATTTCCTTGAGGGCTTCGGCGCAGGCGAGGCCGCCCGGGAACGGGAGGTTGTCGCGGACGATCATTTGCTGGCGGAGCCCCATGGCGACGGCGATACCGACCATGCACACGGCGGAGAGCCAGAGTGTCAACTGCCACCAGGGGAAGGTGGTTCCTTCGAGGATGGTGACGGCGGGGATGGCGCTCACGAGCCCGGCGCTGGAGATTGCGCCTGCGGCGGAGCAGGCGGATTGGTTGATGTTGTTTTCCAGCCGGTTCAGCATGGTCACTTTGCCCGCGCTGATCTTGGTGATCGCCAGCCACGCGACGTACGCGAGCAGGATTCCGGTGATGGACATGTTCAGGCCCCAGCCGATCTTGAGGCCGGTGTAGACGTTGCAGATGGAGAGCGCACCGCCGAGGATCATGCCGGTGGCGAGGGCGCGGATGGTGAGTTGCCTCGTCACGAAATCAACCGGCGGCACTGAGGTGGCGGGTTCAGGAGTGGTGTCGGGGGTGGTACTCAATGGTGTCGCTCCAACAAAGCCGGTGAGCATGACCGACCGCGCACGCGGCACTCCGAGGCGGGGGCGCGGGGCGGGCTGGCGTCAGAGTAGCAGACGATGTGGGGAGCGGACCAGCGCGAAGTGGTGTTACGTGGAGCGGCGATTGTGGACGAAGTAGGTGGGATTTAGGGCAGGGAGGTTGGGGCTTGGGTTGGTGCTTGGGTTGGTGCTTGGTTTGGTGGGGGGATCGTCGCGTGAAGAGTTCGCACGGCAACCCGGAGCGGGTTGAGGTGGCACCTGAGGTGGGTGCGCTGTGTTGCGGGTGCGGCGTTGTGGTTTCGTGCGCGCAACGAAGCCGCGACTGAAGGTCGCGGCGACGTGCGGGGGGCGTGGGGTGGTGGTTCAGTGCACTGAAACCGAAGCGGTTTCGGTGGCACCGGTTGGGGGTGTGGGCGTGGGCGTGGGTTCGGAGCGTTTTCTGAACCAGCAGAGGGCGATGAAGGCGATTTCGAGGAGGGCCCAGAGGGCGACGTAGGTTTCGCCGCCGGAGCCGAAGCCGTAGCTGTGGAGGCCGGTGGCCATGACGTAGTTGACGCCGTAGAAGGTCCAGACGATGACGACCATTCCGAGGACGGCGGAGGCGGCGAGGCCGAAGTCTTCGATCCAGCGGACGTAGCGGGCGTGGAGGACGGCGAAGTAGGCGAGGATGCTGATGAGGGCCCAGGTCTCTTTGGGATCCCAGCCCCAGAAGCGGCCCCAGGATTCGGCGGCCCAGACGCCGCCGAGGATGGTGCCGGCGGTGAGGAGGACGAGGCCGATCTGGATGGTGCGGTAGGTTTGGACGACGAGGGCGGGTGAGCCGCGGTGGGGTTCGGTGTCGCGTTTGCGGAGGAGGACGTCTTTGATGAGGTAGGCGTGGCCGAGGACGGAGCCGACGACGAGGACGCCGTAGCTGGCGACGATGGTGAGGACGTGGATGGTGAGCCAGAAGTTGCTGCGGAGGACGGCGGGGATGGAGTTGGTGCGGTCGGTGAGGGGGACTAGACCGGCGAAGAGGACGGAGATGAAGGCGGCGGCGACGCCGGCGAAGAGGTACCAGCCTTTGCCTTTGTTGACGATCTGGGCGATGAGGCCGGCGGCGATTCCGACGAGGCCCATCCAGATGAGTGATTCGAAGGTGTTGGTGACTGGTGCGCGGTCGAGGATCGCGATACGGAGGCCGAGGCCGAGGAAGTGTTCGGCGATGCCGAGCAGGCCGCAGAGGACGGCGAGCATGGTGAGGGGCTTCTTGAGGACGATGCGGGAGAGGCCGAAGAGGATCATGGAGAGGCCGTAGAAGACCGCGGTTTTCTGCCAGGGCTTGTGCCGGTTGTAGAAGACTTCGAGGTTGGCGGAGCGGGCGTCGTTTTGTGAGGGTGTGCCGAGGGCGGCGATGGCCTTGTGGAGTTGGTCGACGGGGGCATCGAGGGGTTGGTCGGCTTTGTAGGCGGCCCCCACTGCTGCCCACGCGGCCTGGACGGGCTCGAGGCCGGGGTCGGCGACGAGTGCGCTGGCTTTGCGGTAGGAGGAGCCGTCGGAGGAGGGGATGACGGCGAGGGGTTCACCGGCGGCGAGGTTGGCGATGCGGTTGGCGGCGTTGCGGACGTTGAGGGCTTTGCGTTGGTTGGAGTCGGGCTTGGCCTGCGGGTCGCGGGCGCGGGCTTCTTCGAAGGACATCAGGATGGAGTTGAGGCCCTTGGTGTTGGCGAGTTCGGAGGGGCTGAAGAATCGCTTTTCGGCGTCGAGGCCGATGAGGCGTTTGAAGGGTTTGTCTTCGATGGTGACGATTTCGGCGCTCAGGAGGGACTGGCCCTTGAACATGCAGTCGAGGAGGAGCTGCATGGGTTCGCGCTTGGAGTAGGTCGCGGGGCCGGAGGATGACCAGCGGGTGCGGCCGGTGACATCGACGGCGAGGCGCTGGGCGTAGGTCTCCAGGGGCATGGTGCGTCCGCCGTCTTGAACGGGGAGCTCACCGAGGCGTTTGAGGGCGGGGTCAGTGCCCGACGCCGACGGGGCTGCGTTCGCGGGGAGCGTCAGCAGGCAGGCCAGGAGCGTGAAGAGGAGGTGACGGAACATGACTCGACTCCTTCTGGACCGGGCGGATGGGGATACCGGGGTGGCCCCAGCTCATCGACCGGCTGTAGAACGTGATGACGACACCGATGCAGAGGAACGCGGACGAGACGTACGTGAGCCAGAGGCCCGGGTCGCGCATGATGCTGAAGATGGACATTTTCTCGCCCATGAAACCGGACTGGTAGACCTTCCATGGGCCGCGGGTGTAGGGGTGGTTCATGTAGATTTCGAAGGGGAACTCGGCTTCGCCGGGGGCGCTGATGCCGACGTCGGACTGGTAGGCCATGGCCATTTCGGTGCCGGGGTAGTCGGTTTTGCGGAAGTCGGCGAGGCGGAGGGTGAAGGGGAGCTGGACGCGGCGTGGGCCGTAGTGGAGGAGGACGGTGCGTTTGTCGGGGGTGGTGAAGGGGGCGAGGCCCTTCCAGGGGATGGTCTTGGATTCGGTGCTGTCGCCGATGCGGACGACGATGGCGGGCTTGTTCTCGACGGCGACGGGGATTTTGACGATGCGGGAGGTTTGGTGGGCGCGGGCGAGTTGCTGGTGGATGACGACTTCACGGCCACCGAGGGTGAGGGCCATGGGGTACTTCATTTCGGGGGTGAGGACCTTGCCGCGACCGTCGAGACCGATGTAGCCGATTTTGGTGGCGGCGACGGTGCCGAAGATGACGATGGTTTCGGGATCGGCGTTGAGGGGGCCGGCGACGAGGCGGGAGGCGGAGTTGCCGGAGCCTTCGATGGGTTTGTCGATGATGAGGTCGGGGAAGTTCTCGAAGGCGATGTGTTTTTCGAGTGTGCCGCGACCGTCGCTGATGGTGACTTCGACGCCGGGGTTGGCGGGGGAGCCGGGGGGACCTTCGCGGACCTGGTCGGCCATGACGATGGCGCGTTCGTAGCGGATGAGTTCGGTGATGAGCCAACCGGGGATGACTTCGTCGCCGACGTTTTTGAGTGGGAAGCGGTTGGGGCCTGCGACGAAGACGTATTGGCCTTTGTCGGAGGCGGAGGGTGTGGGAGGGGTCCAGTCGGAGCCTTCGGGGAGGACGAGGACGGTGAGGCCCAGGAGCATGGGGGGCGGGCCGGCTTTGTCGGGTTGACCGACCCACGCGGTTTGGGGGCCGGCGACGGGGGCGATATCGACGGCGCGGAGGGGCTCGGGGCTGTCGTCGGCGACGAACTCTTCTTCGCGGCAGTTTTCCCAGCGTTCGAGGACACGGACGGGGACGCCGGCGAGGGTGAAGGAGGAGTTGTTTGAGGGGCCGAGAGCGGCGTCGAGGCTGTTGAAGACGCCGGCGTTGTGTTCGAGGACTTCGACTTGTTCGTCGGCGGTTTCGAAGACGTTGTGCATGGTGCCCTCGTGGAGGGCGAGGTGACCTTCGACGCGTTCGAACATGGACCAGAAGCCGGCGGCGATGAGGGCGATGAGGGAGGCGTGGACGGTGACGAAGCCGATGTGGCGGCGTTTGAGGGGGAAGCGGGCGATGACGGCGAAGACGAGGCTGACGCAGACGAGTGCCATGGTGGCGATGAACCACCAGGAGCCGTAGACGAGTTCGCGAGCGACGCGGACGTTTTGGGTGGATTCGATGTAGGTACCGGCGGCGAGGCCGATGGCGACGAGGACGAGGACGGGGACGGCGAGTTGGATGCTGCCGAGGAAGAGGATGATGGAGCCGAGTTTGGTGTGGTGCCAATCAAGGGTTTTTTTCATACCGAACTCCGGAAGCGGTTCGAGGGGCGGGCGGTGGTGAGGGACGGAGGGGGAAGGAGGGGGAGGGATTTAGGCGACTTCGCCCGGTGGGTGAGCTGGGGGCGGGAGGACGGAGCGTTCGAGGTCGACCATCTTTTGACCGTCGACGTAGTCGGTGAGGACGACGCGGCGGATGTGTTTGAGGGAGGCGACGGTCTTGGTCATGCGGGCGAGGGTGGACTGGATGTCGCGGAAGTACTTGGCGAGGCTTGAGCTGCTGCCGGACTGGCGGTCGAGGAGGCTGAGCTGCATCTCGATGACGGACATGGCGTTGTTGAGATCGTGGTTGAGGGTGACGGCGAGTTGGCGGAGGGCTTCGGCCTTTCGTTCTTCGTTGGCCTGGAGCTGGGCGGCGAGGAAGTTGTACGAGCGGGCGAGTTCGCCGAACTCGTCCTGCTGGGGGACGTTGACGCGGTGGTCGAAGCGTTCGGCGGCGAGTTCGCGGCTGCCGAGGACGAGTTCGTTGACGGGCTTGAGGACGACCTGGGCGGTGCGGAGGAGGACGAAGACGGCGACGTTGACCATGACGAGGGCGGCGAGGGTGAGACCGAGGACGAGGGTGCGGAAGGACTTGCCGAAGCGGAGTTGTTCGGAGGAGACGAAGGCTCGCGTCTCGCGGGAGAGGTCGTGCATGGCGGCGGCGTGGAGGCGGGTTTGTTCGGGGGAGATGGGGTTGTTGCCGAAGATGGCGGGGAGGAAGTCCTTGACGCGGGCGTAGGCGAGGGCCTGTGGGGAGCCTTGCTGTTGGGTGGCGGCGTGGCCACCGATGGTGGCGAGGGCCTGCATGAGGCGGAGTTCGATCTCGTGGGTTTCGGCGGCGGACCTGGATTCGCGGCCGGCGTGGATGGCGTCGAGTTCGGAGAGGGAGTCGGAGGAGGTGAGGACGCTGTCGACGAGTTGGACGGCGTCGCGGTTGATGCGGTCGATGTCGGCGATGGCGTTTTGGAGGAGCATGATGGCGACGGCGGCGCCGCTGACGAAGCAGGCGACGAGGAGGCCGATGCGGATGAGGAGTTTGCGCCGGAGCATGTGGGGTGCGGTGTGAGGAGGGGCGGGGTCAGGAGAGGGCGTTTTCGCGTTCGCGTTCCTGGAGGTCCTTGGGGATTTGGAGTTCTTCGAGTTTGCGGTAGAGGCTGGAGACGCCGATGCCCAGGTGCTGGGCGGTTTCGGTTTTGTCGTAGTTGTGGCGGCGGAGGCTGTAGATGATGTGCTGGCGTTCGAACTGCATGAGGGCCTGCTTGAGGTCTTCGCCGGTGTCGGCGGCGGACTCGGTGGTGGCGAAGGGGAGGTCGGCGAGTTCGATATCGCGGCCTTCGGCGAAGATGACGGCGCGTTCGATGACGTTCTCGAGCTCGCGGACGTTGCCGCGCCATTCGTGGTTGAGGAGGGCACGCATGGCGGCGTTGCTGACGCCGGTGACCTGCTTGTTCATCTTGTGGGTGTATTTGTCGAGGAAGTGTTGGGCGAGGAGGGGGATGTCCTGGCGGCGTTGGCGGAGGGGCGGGAGTTGGAGGCGGACGACGTCGAGGCGGTAGAGGAGGTCTTCGCGGAAGTGGCCTTCGCGGCACTGGGTCTGGAGGTTTTGGTTGGAGGCGGCGATGATGCGGACGTCGACGGGGCGAGGGCGGGTGTCGCCGACGGGGACGACGACGCGTTCTTCGAGGACGCGGAGGAGCGAGGACTGGACCTGGATGGGGAGGGTGGAGATTTCGTCGAGGAAGAGGGTTCCGCCGTTGGCGGCTTCGAAGTAGCCGATGCGGTCTTTGATTGCGCCGGTGAATGCGCCCTTGCGGTGGCCGAAGAGTTCGGACTCGATGAGGCTTTCGGGGATTGCGCCGCAGTTGACGGCGATGAAGGGCTTGTCGCGGGTGATGCCGTTGTAGTGGATGGCGCGGGCGAAGAGTTCCTTGCCGGTGCCGGATTCACCGACGATGAGGACGCTGGTGCTGACGGTGGAGAGCTTGCGGACGAGGGCGAAGAGGCCGGCCATGGAGGCGGAGTCGCCGATGAGGTTGTGGAAGGTGGACTGGGAGGCGAGTTGTTCGGTCATGATGATGCGGTTGCGGCGCATTTCACCGAACTCGAGGGCGCGACGGACGCGGATGAGGACGTCCTCGAACTGGACGGGCTTGAGGAGGTAGTCGGCGGCGCCGGATCGCATGGCGGCGACGGCGCTTTCGACGGTGCCGAAGGCGGTGAGGACGATGACGGGGGTTTGGGGGATGATTTGCTGGAGGTGTTTGAGGAGGGTGAGGCCGTCCATCACGGGCATGCGGATGTCGGTGAGGACGAGGTCAAAGGCCTCGGCGAGCGCGGCGTCGTACCCGGCTTTGCCGTCGGGCGCGGAGACGACCTTGTAACCTTCTTCGGTGAGGAGTTGGGCGAGGGACTCGCGGAGGAGTTCCTCGTCCTCAACGAGGAGGATTCGGGCGTTGGCGCGCGGACTCGACGGGGTGTTGGTCATTTTTCGGGGCTCTTGAGGTACTGGTCGGGGACGCTGAGTTCGGGGCCTTCGAGTTCCCAGAAGACGTTGACGATCCACCAGCGGTCACCGTCTTTGAGGAGTTGGATGGAGTTGATGCCGCGGATGTAGGGCTGGGGATCGGATTCGTTGTGGCTGGATTCGAAGGTGCTCCAGACCTGGGCGATGTTGCCGAAGGACTCGGTGCGGCGGGCGACTTCTTTGTCCATGAAGCCGCCCTTCTCGAAGTAGTTTTTGTTGAGGGCGATGTAGTCGGAGATGGTGACGAACATGGCCATGGCGCCGCCTTCGGGGGTGCCGCGGGCGGGGATGAGGCGGGCGTCTGGAGAGAAGAGGGAGCGGTAGCGGTCCCAGTCGCGGGGTTCGCCTTTGTTTCCGGCGGGGATCTTGTAGAAGGCGGCGAGGATGGCGTCGACGGAGGCGACGTCTTCGGCGCGGGGCTTGGGCCAGTCGGCGACGGGGTCACCGGGGGAGAGGCCTGGGTGGCCGGAGGGGAGTTTGCCGGAGGGCTGGTGTGCGGGTTGTTTGGGGTCGGGCTGTTTGGGTTCGGGCTGCTGGAGGGCGGCGGTGGCACAGGCGAGGAGGGAGAAAGAGAGGGTGAGGACGGACTTCATGGGGGGCTCCAGGTTCCGCGCGGGCGCGGGTCAAAGCGGAGAAGTGCAAACTCCGTGCCCGGAGGGAGAGGGCTCCGGGGGCTGGAAACCGGCCTAGGAAATGAGGGTATTCCCAGAACTGGGAAGACAAGCGAAAGTGATTCCCGGACGGGAGAAGAAGCCCCGGGTTGGGGGGCTAGTTGTCGGGGTATCGCTCGGGGTTGTGGTTTTCGCCGTGGCAAGAGAGGTAGCACTCGCCTCGGAAGGTGCCGGTGTCGCGGAACTCGATGCGGCCGGAGGAGTTTGGGAAGACGACGGAGGTGGCGAAGTTGATGAGGTGGGAGTTGCCGGTGGGAGAGCCGACGCCGGAGCTGATGCCGTGGGAGTCGTGGCAGACCCAGCAGGGGGTTCGTTCTTCGACGATGTGTTTGCGGTGTTCGGAGAAGGAGCGGTCGGAGAGGATGCTGGCGCGGTCGTGGCAGCGGTAGCAGAGGGCGTAGGTGGAAGCGCTTTCGGAGGTGTTGTCGATGAGGGAGTAACGGGAGACGAGGAGGCCTTGGAAGGAGGAACCGTGTTCGCCGGCGGTAGTTCCGGAATCGGAGGCGTGGCAGTCGGAGCAGGACATGGTGGACGAGGTGGTCCAGCCGGGTTTGAGGCTGGGGACGTCGGAGCCGCGACCGGGGCCGCTGACGGGGTGGAAGGAGATGGCGGACTGGCTCATCTGGAGGCGGAGGTTGTTGGAGGCTTGGCGGCGGGGGATGGTGGGGGCGATGGGGTTGACGTCACCGTGGCACTTGAAGCAGACTTCGTGTTCGGCGGTGGCGACGAGGAGGGGGGTGCCGGAGAAGCTGACGCCTTCGACGCGGCCGAGGCGTTGGAAGGCGGTGTGGCGTGGGCCGGAGAGGGATGGAGGCGTGGCGCCGATGCCTCGCATCATGGTGTGGGGGTCGTGGCAGGAGGTGCAGGAGGCGTGGGAGTGGGCGTTGCCGGGTGGGTCGACGGGGCTGTCGGTTTCGTGGGCGAAGGCCTTGTGGACGTCGCTGGAGACGTTGAGTGCGCCGGGGGTGCTTCCATCGTGGCAGGAGAGGCAGGTCTGGGTGGCGTTGTTCCGGCGGAGGAGGTAGGGGCCGCTGGGCGCGGTGTGGGATTGGTGGCAGGAGGCGCACTGGCTGTGGGCGGGGAGGTCGGTCGTGCCCATGGAGTGGCAACTGGTGCAGAGTTGCGAGGAGTTGTTGCGCATGACGAGGAAGTCACCGAAGGCGTTGTTGTGGGCGTCGTGGCAGGCGGTGCACTGGAGTTCGAGGTTGGGATCGAGGCGGATCTCGGGGGGGAGGGTTGAGGGGTCGCGGAGGTGACCGGCTTGGGAGGCGAGGGCGGAGTCGAAGCGGAAGGAGATGGGGTGGTCGTCGCGGAGGTCGGTGCCGAGGTTGCCGGGGCCGGCGGGCATGGTGGTGACACCGCCGGTCATCTGGATGGGGAGATTGCGCGAGAGGACGGCGCCGATGGCGATGGTGCCGTCGTGGCAGGAGAGGCAGAGCTTGGAGGAGCCGGTGGGTTGGCCGGGGTGGGCTTCGAGGGCGCGGCTGGTGTAGACGGTGTAGGCGCGGGGTGCGAGGCTGCGGTTCCAGAGCGCGGCGACGGGGGAGGCGTCGTGCGGCGCGTGGCAGAAGATACAGACCTGATCTTCAACCGTGGCGCGAACGGTGCCGGTGCCGCCTGCGGAGAGGTTGTGCGGGCCATCGACGACGCTGATGAACTGCGCGTGGGCGGCTGAGGCGGCAACGGTAAGGGCGAGGAGGATGGAACGGGCGAATGTCATGGCGCGGTTCCTTCGGTGATTCGCTGGAAGATCTGCACGCGTTGGTTGTACGAGTCGGCGATCCAGAGGCGGCCGGAGGCGTCGTAGTGGGCGCCGGCGGGGAGCCAGAACTGGCCGGGGCCGGTGCCTTCGCCGCCGAAGGTCATGAGGAGTGAGCCCGCGGGATCGAAGAACTGGAGGGCCTCGAAGTTGGCGTCGACGACGCAGAGGTTGCCGTCGGCGTCGATGGCGATGCCTTTGGGCTGGGAGAAGTAGCCGGGGAGGTCACCCTTGCGACCGATCTGGAGGACGGGTGTGAGGTCGGGGTCGAAGACCTGGATGCGGAAGTTCAGGGAGTCGCTGACGAAGAGGCGGCCGGAGGGGTCGAGGGCGACGTGGGTGGGGAAGTTGAACTGACCGGGGGCGCTGCCACGGGATCCGATGCGGCGGAGTTCGTTGCCTTCGGGGGAGAGGATGATGATCTGGTGGGAGGCGACGTCGGCGACGAAGAGTCGGCGGTCGGGGGCGACGGCGATGCCGCAGGGGCGGGCGAGGATGCCGATGCCGAGTCGGCCGAGGGAGTTGCCGGAGGCGTCGAAGGCCCAGATGCAGGAGGAGGTCGCGTCGGCGACGAGGATGCGGCCGGCGGGATCGAAGGCGACGGCGACGGGGAGTTCGAAGCCTGGGTTTGGCGCGGACCAGGTTGCGTAGCGGCGAGAGGCGAGGTCAAAGACGTGGAGGGTCTTGCCGTTGCTGTCGGCGACGAAAGCGCGGGAGGCGTTGTCGGTGCAGACGCCCATGGGTGAGGTCATGGCGCGGGGCTGCGTGGCGCCGAAGAGGGCTTCGCCGAGGCGGGCGAGGCCGGCGCGAGCGGGTTTGAGATCTTGATCGGTGCGGAGTTCGCCGAGGAATCGGAAGCGTGGAGTGTCGGGCGGGGAGGGCCAGGTGCGCGCGGAGGGTGAGGCCTCGAGGAGGGGGCCCGCGGGAGTGCCGCAGCCGACGAGCGTGGCGGTTGCGATGCAGAGGCAGAGGATGGGGGCGGGGGAGCGTGGCATGGGGCTAGAAGACTCTTCGGAGACCGAGTTGGAGGAGTTGGGCGGATTCGTTGCTGTTGTCGCTGTCGACGGTGGAGTTTCGCACGTTGCAGTAGATCGTGGTCTGACGACGGTGCCAGCTGACGCCGACGACTTCTTCGAGCCCCTGGGAGTCGCCTCGGGACTGGGAGTCTTCGTGGCGGTACTCGAGGCGGGCGTTGAGGTCGAAGTCTTCGTTGAGGCGGTAGTTCCAGCGAAGGCTGGCGCGGTCGAAGGTGACTTCGTTGGCCTGCTCGGTGTACTCGATGAACTCGCGGCTGGCGTCGGCGCTGAGGCTGGAGCCGGGGCCGAGGGGGTAGATGTAGAGGACCTGGAAGCGGTTGACGATGTATGGGTCGAAGGTGCTGTCGTGGTTGTTGTATTCGTAAGTGAGGTCGAGACCACCGACGCGGTATTCGGCGCCGAGGAGGAGGTCGTTGACGTCGTCGAGGATGAAGGTGGTCGGGTCGTCGGTGTCGACGGTGTGACCGATGGTGCGGTAGGTGGAGTAGAGGGAGACGCCGTCCATCCAGCCTTCGGTGAAGGTGTAGCGGATGGAGAAGACGGTGCCGGTGGTGTCGATGGTGTTGCCGGGGTCGGGGCCGATGTCGTAGCTGATGAGGAGGGTTTCGCCGTCGACGAATGCGCCGCCGAGGATGCCGCGGATCTCGGTGCGATCGGGGAGGATTGTGGCTGTGTAGTCGATACCTTCCTGGAAGACGGGGAAGCCGGCGGCGGGGGTGATGACGATGGAACCGGGGACGACGTTACGGCGGGGGAGGATGATGGGGAAGCCGTCGTTGAAGACGTAGGGTTCGTTGAAGATGCTGAAGTTGCTGCCGCGGGCGCTGTTGACCTGGTGGTTGAGGGAGACGCCGGCGGAGGCATCGAGGCGGCCGTAGGGGACTTTCTTGGTGTAGTCGAGTTGGCCGGAGGCGAAGAGTTCGTCGCTGGAGAAGTCGCCGGGCGCGGTGAGGCGTTGGGCGCCGATGGTGGCGGTGCTGGTGAGGCTTTCGAAGAGGCGGTGGCGGATGGAGGCGTCGGCGCGGACGAGGTCTTGCTGCTGGCCGCGAACATCGCGGGTGTCGAGGGTGAGGTTGTAGCGGGTTTCGAGGCGTTCGGTGTGGCGGAGCGTGAGGGATTCGTCGAGGCGGAGGGTTTGCTGTTCCTGTGAACCGCCTTGGCGGTACATGCGGAAGGAGGAGCGGAGTTCGTCGGGTTGGTCTTCGAGGTCGAAGGCGTAGGTGTGGACGAGGTTGAGGTCGTGGCGGTCGTAGGCGTCTGCGAAGCCACCGGCCTGGCTCTCGTCGATGTAGTCGAAGATGTAGACGCTTTCGAGGCGTTGCGAGGGGGTGAGGCGGGCGTTGGCCTGTGCGGTGAAGGAGTCCTGGGTGACGTTGCTCTTGAGGTTTCCGAAGCCGCCGTCGAGCTCGGTTTCGCGGTGGAAGTAGCGGAAGGAGGCGTTGGCCTCGGAGCCGCCGATACGGGTGGCGATGCCCTCTTCGGTGAGGGTTTCTTCGATGGTGCCGGCGAAGGGGCGGTCGAGGATGCTCTGTTCACGGCGGGCGAAGATGTCGGTCGGCATGGAGCTGGTGCCGAAGATGAGTGCGTTAAGATCCCAGAGGTGGACGAAGTCGGTTTCGTCTTCTTCGGAGCCGCTGACGCTGGAATCGACGTTGATCTTCTCGGCGCCGAGTTGGACGTTGGCGGTGAGGTCGACGAGGTTGCGGTGGCCGAAGGCCATTTCGGTCTGGAGATCGAAGAGGGCGCGGTAGCGGGACTCGGTGGTGGTCTGGTCTTGGGTGCCGGTCTGGCTGATTTCGTCGCTCTGGTGCTGGAAGCGGAACTCGAGTGCGGACTCGAGCTTGATGAGTTCGAAGGTCTTCCAGGTTTCGCGCGGGGTACCGACGACGACGGGGCCGTCGTCGACGGGCTGGATGTCTTCGGTCTGACCCGCGACTCGCCCCGCGAGAACGAGGATGGGAAGGACGAGGGATCTCGCGGTGCGGCGGTTCACGAGGGGGAAGTGGGTTCGTGGGGTGGTTCGGAGGCGGGTTCGGAGTGGGGCGCGACGGGTGTGGGCGTGGAGGTCGAGTTGGAGGGTGAAGGATCGGAGACCGGGGTTTCGGATTCCGGCGTGGGGGGTGGGGCGAGGCGGGAAGCGCCGGGCTTGAGCATGAGCGGAGAGTCACCGCCGTGACCGAAGTGGCACTCGATGCACCCGAAATTCGGATCGGCGTGCGCGGGGACAACGGTTCCGTTCAGCATGGTCGCGGCGTGGCACTGCATGCAGAGCTTGCGATCCTGGCTGCGGAGGAGCCACTTGCGAGCGGACTCGTGGGGCGCGTGGCACCAGAGGCAGGCTCCGCCGGCGACGGCTCCGTGCACCCAAGCGTGGCCCTCGGCGACCTTTTCGTGGCAGGTGTAGCAGGCGCGAGGGTCGTTGCGGCTGGGCTTGTACTGGGTGTTGTGGCAGGCGTCGCAGTTTTCGTCGGCGAAGGGTTTGTGCACGACGACCGAGGCGGAGATCGTGGAGTCACCGGGGCCGTCGGCGCCTTTGGGTGGAAGGAAGGGATCGGGGACGCCGTCGAAGAAGAGGCTGAGGGTGGAGTAGTTTTTCTTGGTGACGGTGCACCCGGCCCAGATGGCGAGGCAGAGCACGGCCCCCACCACTGCCATCACCGGGAGGGTGAGGCGACGCAGGTGAGAGGGGGCGTGATGGCGCGGGGAGAATTGCATAGTGGGGCGTGTTACTTCGGCTCGGGCTGCTTGGGGGCGGGTTCTTCGGGGTTGGCGAGGGTCGGGTCTTCCTGGCCGGGCTCGACGCCGCCGATGTTCTGGAACTTGAGGGTTTCGGCGGAGGGCTTTATGACGCCGGAGTCGACCTTGGCGGCGGTGGCGGCGAAGTCGCTGATGGCGTACTCGGGGCGGCGATCGCCGAGGGCGTAGAGGGCGATCTTGCTGTCGCCGAACTGGTTGGCAACGACGATGAGGCGACGGGCCTTGAAGCCGGGGTGGATGCGGTCCTTGAAGAGATCGAGGCCGGAGTCGGTGACGGCGACGCCGACGGGGAGGTTCATGGCACCGGGGAAGTTGCCACCGGCGCCAAAGTGCATGAGCAACTGGAACTTGTCGTTGAACATCTGCACGTTCTGGAAGCCGGCGTCGACGACGTAGATGATGCCTTCGGGATCAACGGCGAGGTGCTTGGGGCGGGCGAAGCCGCCGGCGTGATCGCCCTGCTCACCGAGGGAACCGAGGAACTTGCCATCGGACGAGAACTTCTGCACCTTGCAGCGCATCATGTCGGCGACGTAGATGTTTCCGGCTTTGTCGAGGCTGATGCCGACGGGGAGGCGGAACTGGCCGTCCTCATCGCCGACGGTGCCGATGGCGCCGAGTTCCTTGCCGGATTCACGATCGATGACGAGGACCTGCTGGCGGGCGATGTCGGCGACGTAGAGCTTGTTCCCCGCGAGGGCAAGAGAGGAGGGCTTGAGCTTGGGGATCGTCATGGCGCGGACGAAGCGTTCGTTGCGATCGAAGACGAAGATCGCGGCGTGGACGCCGTCGGCGACGTAGGCGGATCCGTCGTCTCCGAGCGCGACGGCGACGGGGCGTTCGAGCCGGTTGACACCGGTGACCCCGACGAGGCGGGTCTGCTTCTTCGCGAGATCGAGGACGACGAGGGCCTTGGCGCGGATGTCGCAGACGTAGATCTTGCCGTCGCGCATGGCGACGCCGTAGGGCTTGTTGACGTACGCGGTCTTGACGGCGTCCTTGCCGAAGACGATGCGTTCGAGGTCGGAGGACTCGGTGGGCGCTACGTCTTCGCTCGAGCTGAAGGAGCCGAGGTACTGGATGCGGGGCTCGTCGGGGGCGAGGGGCCAGAAGGCGTACGAGCCGGTGGGCTTCGCGGCGGCGGCCTTTGCACCGCCTGAGTTGGAGGAAGCGCAGCCGGCGACGAGCATGAGCGAGGCGGCGGCGAGGGAGGCGGAAAGGACCAGACGTGTTGCAAGGTTGGTATTCATGGTGGCTCCGTGTGTGTCAGCGTTGAGAACGGTGCAAATCCGGTGCCATGTATGGAGGAGAGCGGAGCCGCATCGGGGATGCGGCGGCGCGGGACGAAAAAGAACTCCGGGCACCGCAGAGGGTGCCCGGAGTAAGGGATCAAGCCATCAGCATCGGACCGAACAGATGAGCCTTACTTGATATGGCAAGTGAGGCAGAGGTGGCTGGACGCGTTGCTGAAGTACAGCATGTGGCTGAAGTTGCCGGCGTTGTGCACGTTGTGGCACGTACGGCAACCGACGACGTACTGCGAGGTACCGGCGGAGTCAACCCACTCCTTGAGGCGGAGGCTTCCCCACGCGCTGACCACCTGGTGGCTGGCGTTCTGCGGGTTGAAGCGGGTGCTGGTCGTGGTCGGATAGATCGCGTCTTTGCCGATCGGGTGATCGTTGGTGAGGTCGGTGCCGACGCTGGCGCCACCGTTGATGAAGTTGGTACCTGTGGTGCCGCCGAAGCTATCGAGGGCGACGGTACCGTCGTGGCAGGACATGCACAGGCGGCTTTCGCGGTCGAGGTCGGCCGAGGTGCCCGCTTCACCCTCGAACAAGGTGTACGTGGCGGTCGAGAGGGTGTGGTTCCACAGGCGACCGGCTTCGACGTTGGCGAAGTGCGGGGTGTGGCACGGCCGGCAGATTTCGCCACCCGACCAGGCGTAGCTGCTGAAATCGTGAGCCGAGTTGGTGATCTGGGCGTTCGCGGCTCCGCACGCGGCGGCAAGAGCGAGAGTCCCAACGAGGAGCTTGGAGCGTGTCATTTTCTTCCTCAACTTTCTTGGCGGCCGGGTCTTGGGTCCGCCCAGGGTTCACCGGCCGATGACTGATGGCATATCTCTTATGGCAACTGCCGTGCCAGTCGTTCGGCGAGGAAAAACCCTGTTCCTGCTCTAAAAACGCGGTTTGCCGACTGTTCCGTTCCCGCAACTGGGAGGGAGTGTGCGGGTCCGATCCTCACGACGGGAAGAGAACCCGCGTGTGCGGGGAACGCGGGCGGGGGAAGAAACCCGATCAGGACGTTGGCGGAGGTGGGACTTATGACGAAACTGGTGGACGGATGTGCGCGCCCGGTGGCGGGAATCAGCCTGACGGTTTTGGCACTGAGTGCCGCGTGGGCGGCGTTTGGGCTGGATCACGGTGAGGTTGAGTATGCGGGCACCGCGAGCGCGGGGCTGGTGGCGACCAGCGAGCGGGTCGCAGACCCTCAGAGTTGCTCCGCGTGCCACCGGTTTGAGGGAGTCCACAGCCACCCGGTCAATATCAGGGCCTTGGAGGTACCGGGGAGTTCGCTGCCGTTGCAGGACGGGCGACTGACGTGCTTGACGTGCCATGATGCGGGTGTGGATCACGCGACGGCGCGGGCGCCGGTGGGAATACGGGGCGGGTCGGCCGCGGCGTTGTGCGTGACGTGTCACAGCGGGGGCGAAGGGGGCACGAAAGCGATGCACGCGGCGGCGATCGGGCGGGCGCACCTTTCTCACAAACGGGAAAAGGGCTCTCACGCGTTTGGCGGCCTGGATGCGGAGAGCGCGATGTGCGTGAGCTGTCACGACGGAGCTTCCGCGAAGGAGGCGGGATCGCACTCGGTGCGGATGATGTCGAGCGAGTTGCTGGCGGACCATCCGATCGGGGTCCAGCTGCGGGCAACGGAGCGGACGCGCGGCGGCGACTTTGGGATCGCGAGCGCGGGGAGTATTGACCGCAGGATCAGGTTGTTTGATGGGAACCTAGGGTGCGGGTCGTGCCACAGCGCGTACTCGAAGGAGCCGCACCTTCTGGTGATGAACAACCGGGGCAGCAAGCTGTGCCTGAGTTGCCATACGCAGTAGGCTTTTCCCGAAACTGAGAGGCTGTTTGCGATCTGCTTCCCAGATTGGGAAGGGGCGTGTGGCGACCAATGGGCCGAAGGGGCGTGCGCGAGCGGGTGCTGGGGGGAGAGCTTGGTGGCACAGTGATTGCACGAACGACCACCCGGACGGCGGTGCGCGCAGACCGAGCGTGCGGGCGTGCTCGGGGTCGGGACTGGTTCAATCACAGGTGCGGTTATGGATCGAGACCATCACTGGGGGGCGAAGGCGTATTGGGGGCTGACCCTGGCGTTGCTTGCCGCGGGGACGGTGATGGTGATTGGAGCACCGGTGCATCCCGAGGTGGGGACGGTGCAGAAGCTGCTGTACATCCACTTGCCGGTGGCGGCGAACACCTTGGTGTTTGCGTTTGTGGTGTTTGTGGCGAGCGTGGCGTTTTTGGGTGGGAGGCGGGGGACTTGGGATTCGCTGGCGCAGGCGGCCGCGGAGGTGACGCTGCTGAATGGGACGGTGCTGCTGGTGACGGGGATGGTGTGGGCGAAGGTGGCGTGGGGGCACTGGTGGATGTGGAGCCCGCGGCTGTGCATCAGTCTGATTCTGTGGGTGATGTACGGCGTGTACCTTGTGGTTCGGTCGCGGGTATCTGGGGGGCAGAGGCGTGCGACGGTGGGGTCGATTTACGGAGTGGTGGCGTTTCTGAACGTGCCGCTGCTGTACTTGTCGGTGAAGCTGCTGCCGAACGACATCCACCCGGCGACGGTGGGGTTTGAGGCGGGGACGTACGGGACGCTGCTCGTGTGGTTTGCGGGGGTGACGTTCTTTTCCGCGGGCGTGATGGCGGCGAGCTATTCACTCTCGAGGATGGTGGCGCAGCGAGCCGAGCGTGAGGGCGGGGGCGCGATCGGGATGAAGGGAGCGGCGGCATGAACCCGACGATCGCGACGGTTGTGGCGTTTGGCGGGAGCCTCGCGTTGATGGGGGGCTACGCGGTGCGGGTTGCGATGGCGTTGCGGGCGGAACGCAAGCGTGCGGCGACGGCGGCCCGACCGGAGGAGCCGAAGAACGGCGGGATGTGCACGCGGGAACTGAAGCCGATGGGGCGTGTCAGGGCTTTGTGAGACCGTCGATCATCGCGTTGAAGGCGGGCGCGTTGGCGGACATCTGCTCGGCGGGGCCGGTCATCTTGATGAAGATGAGGCCGGCGGGCGATTCGACGATCGCGGCTCTGAGGGTGTAGTTTGCCTGGGGTTCGCCGCCGCCCATGCCCGCGTACGAACCGGTCATTTCAACAACGGTGACGGGGAGACCAGCGACGGTGCGCTTCTGGGGCGTCGCGGCGACGGGCTGTCCCTTGGGGTCGCGGACCTGGCCGGCCCAGCGGGCGATGTTGTCGTCGACGGAGCCACCGGCGGTGGAGAAGACGACGAGGCAGGCCTTGGTCGCGTCGCCGGCGGGGCCGGGGACGTCGGCCTCGGCGAGGCGCATGGAGTTTGAGGGGGGCTTGCCGATCCAACCAGCGGGGAGCGGGAAGGAGACACCCATTGCGGTGATCTGGGAAGGCGCGGCGGGGGCAGCGGTAGGAGCGGGCGCGGGCGCGGGCTGGGCAGCGGGCTGGGGCGAAGGCTGTGCAGCGGGCGCTGGGGTTGGGGCCGGCGCGGGCTGAGCCTGGGGCGCGGAGCGAGGCGAAGAGAGGGGAGGCTGAGGCCCGGACTTCTCACACCCGAGGAGAACTAGGGGGAGGGCGAGCGGGAGGAGGATGCGGGGGATGAGGTGAGAAGTGTTCTTCATGCGAGATGATATGCGGGGCGGAGAGCGAGCTTGGAACTAGAATGGTTGCGAGCACGAGGGGCAATCGGAACGGAAGTGCTTCATGTCGGCAGAGAATCAGGCGAACACCGGCGGGGCTGCGCAGCTGGCGTTGCTGAACCTCCCCACTCCTTGCGTGCTCCTGGACAAGGCTGGGCGGATCGAGTTTGCGAACGGGGCGTGGGCTGGCGCGCACGGGCGGTTGCTGCCACTTGCGCCGGCGGGGAGGAATCTGGCGGCTGCGCTCGAGTCGCTGCCGTCGGCGGGGGCGGCGGCGGAAGGGATCCGCGAGGTTGTGAGCGGGCGGCGTTCGGAGTTCACGTGCGATCTGTGTGTGGACGGAGAGGCGAACGCGTGGCTTCGGTTGTTTGCTTCGCGAGCGCCGGGTGAGATGACGCTGGTGCTGCTGGTGGACGTGACGGATCATCCGGCGGCGCACGCGCGCGACGAGAGCGAGTTGCGTCTTCAGCGGATCGTCGAGGCGGCGATGGACGGGATCATCACGATCGACGAGACGGAATCGGTGGTGATGTTCAACAGCGCGGCGGAGCGGGTGTTTGGGGTAAAGGCGGAGGACGCGATCGGCGGGCCGTTGTCGCGGTTTATTCCGCAGCGGTTCAGGCCGAACCATTCGTCGCACATCCGGGCGTTTGGGAAAACGGGGACGTCCAGCCGCGCGATGGGGAATCTGGGGATGCTGGTGGGGCTGCGGGCGGACGGGACGGAGTTTTCGATGGAGGCGTCGATCTCGCACGCGGCGATCGGTGCGAGGCGGTTTTACACGGTGATTCTGCGGGATGTGTCGGAGCGCAAGCGGCTTGAGGCGCAGTACCTTCACTCGCAGAAGATGGAGGGGGTCGGGAGGCTTGCGGGGGGGATCGCGCACGACTTCAACAACCTGCTGATGGCGATTTTCAACTACCTCACGCTGGCGGCGCGGCGGGTGGGCGAGGATCATCCGGCGCGGACTTCGATCGCGCACGCGCAGCACGCGGCGGAGCGGGCGGCGGATCTGACGCGGCAGTTGCTGACGTTCGCGAGGAAGCAGCCGATGAATCGGCGGGTGCTGCACCCGAAGGACCTGCTCCACACGGTCACGCCGATGCTGAAAGGGCTGCTGGGGGAAGATGTGTCGCTGCGCGTGGTTGCCGACCCGCATACGGCGAACGTGTCTGTCGATCAGTCGCAGTTCGAGCAGGTGATCGTGAACCTCGCGATCAATGCGCGCGACGCGATGGCGGGCGGAGGGACGCTGACGCTCGAGACGCGGAACGTGACGCTGGACGAGACGTACTGCACGCCTCGGGGGGATGTCACACCGGGGCATTACGTTGAGTTCGCGGTGACGGACACGGGCGCGGGGATGTCGGCGGAGGTTCAGTCGCGGCTGTTTGAACCGTTCTTCACGACGAAGGCTCCGGGGAAGGGAACGGGCCTGGGGCTGGCGACTTCGCACGGGATCGTGAAGCAGAACGGCGGGCACATCGCGGTGTACAGCGAGCCCGGACGGGGAACTTCGGTTCGCGTGTACTTTCCGCGGGTGCAGGGGGAATCGGATCAGGAGGCACCGAGTGCGCAGAGCGGCACGGCGCCGGGCGGAACCGAGACCATTCTGCTGGTGGAGGACAGCTCGCTGGTGCGAGATCTGGTCGCGGACGAGCTGAGGCGCGTGGGGTACACGGTGGTGGTCGCGGCGAGCGGGGCGGACGCCCTCAAGTTGGCGCAGGGGTTGGCACGACCGGTGGACCTGTTGCTCACGGACGTGGTGCTGCCAGGGATCAGCGGCGTGGAGCTGGCGGAAACGATGTCGGCGAAGGGCGAGGTCCCGGTGATTTTCATGTCCGGCTACACGCGCGAGACGATCTCGCAGCACGGGGTTGACCCCGGTCGGCGGGTGTTCCTCGCGAAGCCGTTCATGGTGGACACACTGCTTCACTTGCTGCGGAAGGTGCTGGACACTCCGCGGCAGCAGTAGAGCGGGGTCGGCGTGCTTATCGGGGCTGGGGATCGTGGTCGCGAGGATTCGTGACAGTGGTTCGGCGTGCGCGCCGCATGTCCGTGCGTATGCCGGGGATGCGAGATCCGCGGTGCGCGGGACCAACCGAAAGAGAGACCACGATGAAGGCGTATGTTGCGGCGGGTTGTGTGGCGGTAGCGGCGGGCGTGTCGGGGGCGGAGATTGTGGGGATGCACGACTCGACGGGGCTGCCGTTGATCGAGCGGCTGCTGGCGGGGAGCGGCGCGACGACGGCGGATCTGCGTGCGGATCGGACCCAGTACGTGGGGCTGACGGATGCGGGCGCGCAGGCGGGGCTGTACAGCTCGCTGGTGCTTCGCGGCGCCGAGGGGACCTCGCAGACACTGGGGAGCGGGATCATGCTGACGTCGGGGCTTGCGACGGGGCTGCCCTCGCAGAACGAGATCGGCTGGTACTCGAACGTGACGGGGACGGGCGGGAACAACTACTTCCGGGACTTTCCGGCGCAGACGGGGACCTCGCGGCATGGTGGGCGATTGCAGGAGCACGACGAGAACGCGATCACGTTCGAGCTCTGGGTTCCCGAGGGAGTGAACGGGTTGACGGCGGACTTCGTGTACGCGTCGGAGGAGTTCCCGGAATGGTCGGGGACGCAGTACGCGGACGGGTTTGCGTTCTTCGTGAACAACGTGAACTACGCGCGGCTTGCGGACGGTCGTCCGGTGTCGCTGCTGAGCGAGACCGACAACATCCACTTCATGACGAACGGGGACTCGATGGACCCGTCGGTTCCGAGTGTTGCGGACGTGGAGTACGACGGGCTGTCGCGGGTGTTGGAGTTGACGGCGCGACTGGAACCGGGTCGCTATAACGAGATCACGATTGTGGTTGCGGATACCGGGGATGAGATCTACGACTCGGCGGTGTTTCTGTCGAGCCTGCGGTTCCTCGAGGGGGAGAGTCCGCTCCCGGACGATGATTGCTCGGTGCGTCTGCGGAGGCGTGGCTCGGAGGACGACACGTACCAGGAGTTCGAGGGGGTACCTGCTCCGGGCGCGATGGCGCTTGGCGTGGTGGGCGGGGTGCTGATGGGCAGGCGTCGGCGGCGATGAGCGGAATAAACGGAAAGGCCTGATCCCCCGGATGGGCGCCGACCCACCGGGGGATGAAGTCGGGGGGCGCACGGACCGATGAGGCATCCACGGGGCGATTCCGCCGCGGGTTCGAGGAGCGATTGGATGCGGATCCTGATCATCGATGATTCCACGGTGATGCGAACCTTCGTAGCGGAGGTTGTGGGGAAACTCGACTCGGTGGAGAGCTGCGAGGCACCGAACGGGATTCAGGGTCTGAAGGCGCTGGAGACGTTCAAGCCGGACCTGGTGCTGCTGGACTGGGACATGCCGTGCATGGACGGGATCACCTGGCTGAAGCGGGTGCGGGCGATGGGCTGCAAGGTGCCGGTGATTCTGGTGACCTCGATGGCCGACAAGGCGAACGTGGTAGAAGCGGTTCGGGCTGGTGCGAACAACTACTGCATCAAGCCGTTCACGGCGGACACGCTCCACAAGTGCATCGAGAAGACGCTGGCTGCTGCGAAGAAGGCGGCGTAACGCGACGGGCGACGGAGCGGCGTGGTACGCTGTGTTCATGTCGGCGGAGCACGAGAAGCACAAGGTGTGGAGGTACCGCGACGGGAGTCCGGCGGAGGTTGTGCGCGACGACGTTGCGCGCGAGGAACCGCTGGAGATCCGCGTTGCGGGTCGTTCGATCGGGGTGACGATGCGCACGCCGGGGCACGACGACGAGCTCGCGCTTGGCTTTCTCGTGGGAGAGGGAGTAATCTCCGGGCCGGCCGATGTGCGGCACGTGCGGAGGTGCGATCGCGCTGCGGGGGATTCCATCGAGGTGCTGCTGGACGAGCGGGTGCGGGTGGACTTCGCGCGGCTGACGAGGCACGTGTTCGCGTCGTCGAGCTGCGGGGTGTGCGGCGCCACGACGATCGAGGCGGTGCGCGGGCTTTTCCCGCCGGTGGCTGAGGGTCTGCGGGTGGCACGCGGGGTTGTCGCGGGGATGCCGGAGGCGCTGAGGTCGCATCAGACGACGTTCGACCTGACGGGCGGGCTTCACGGCGCGGCGCTGTTTCGGGCGCACGGTGAACTGGTCGTGGCTCGCGAGGATGTCGGGCGGCACAACGCGGTGGACAAAGTGATCGGCCACATGATGCGTGCGGGCGTGTGGCCGCTGGCGGACCTGATGCTGATGGTGAGCGGGCGCGTGTCGTTCGAGATCGTCCAGAAGGCGCTCGCGGCGGGTGTTCAGATGGTCGCGGCGGTGTCCGCCCCGTCGACGCTCGCGGTGGAGTTGGCGGAGGAGGGAAACCTCACGCTGGTGGGCTTCCTTCGGCCGGGGCGGTTCAACGCATACACCCACGTGCATCGCATCACCGAGTGATGCGGGACCGGGTCAGGCTCGCGCGAGGGAGACGGCGACGACCTTGTAGTCCGGGCATTTGCTCTTGAGATCCGCGCAGGGGCCGACGAGGTCGTTGGTGCGGGTCTCGGGGAAGTGGAACGTGAGAAACCCGGTGCCGGGGAGCATGCGGCGCGAGAGGTGAACGGGCGCGGTGGTCGTTCCCCAGCGGCTGCGGAGGCGGACGTGATCACCGTTATCGACGCCGAATCTGGAAGCGTCCTCGGGATGGAGCTCGAGGAAGTCGTGGCCGACGATCTCGCTGCTGGGTGTTCGCCGGGTCATGGTGCCGACGTTGTAGTGGTCGAGGACGCGGCCGGTGATGAGCACGAACGGGAAATCGGTGTCCGTGGCGTCCTGCGGGGGCGTGTAGTCGACGCACATGAAGGCGCCGCGTCCGCGGACGAAGGTATCCGTGTGGAGTGTGCGCGTGCCGGGGTGATCGGCGGAGGTGCACGGCCATTGCAGGCCGTCGCCGGTGAGCCGGTCGTAGGTGATGCCTCCGAACAGGTGCGGCACCACGTGCGCGAGCTCGTCCATGATCTCCGCCGGGGTCGAGTAGTTCCACGGCCGTCCGGGGCCCTTCATGGCGGCGCCGACGTCGCGGATGACTTGCCAATCTGGGCGTGCGCTGCCGGGTGGCGCGACGGCGGGGCGGACGTGCTGCACGCGGCGCTCGCCGTTGGTAAAGGTGCCTTCCTGCTCGAGAACCGCGGCGGCGGGGAAGACGACGTGGGCCATCTTCGCGGTGTCGGTCATGAAGATCTCCTGCACGATGAGGAGATCGAGGGAGCCGAGGGCTTTGACGACACGCGGGGTATCGGGGTCGCTCTGGACGACGTCTTCGCCCTGGATCCAAAGGGCCTTGAGATCTCCGGCGATCGCGGACTGGTACATCTCGGGGATGGTCTTGCCGGGCTCGGTTGGCGGAGCCTTGCCCCAGATGCGCTCGAGTCGCTCTTGCACGGCGGGATCGCCGATCTTCATGTAGCCAGTGAGCGAGTAGGGCTGCGAGCCCATGTCGGCGTTGCCCTGGACGTTGTTCTGACCACGCAGGGGGAGCATCCCCGAACCTCGCTTGCCGATGGCGCCGGTGAGCAGGCCGAGGTTGCAGTATGCCATGACGCCGGCGACACCCTGCGTCTGCTCGGAGAGGCCAAGGCCGCTGACGAAGAGCCCGGGGCCGCCGGTGGCGATGATCCGGGCCGCCTCGCGGATGAGCTGCGGGTCGACGCGGGTGATGCGAGCGAGATCATCGAGATTCATCGCGGCGAGGTGCGCGCGGTACTGGTCGAAGCCCTCGCACCGGGCATCGACGTACGAGCGGTCGTAGAGATTCTCCTCGACAATGACCTTCGCCAGCGCGTTCAGCAGCGGGACGTTCGTGCCAGGCCAGAGTTGGAGGTGTACCGCGGCATACTTGGACAGTTCGATCTGGCGCGGGTCGATGACGACGAGTTTCGCGCCTGTGAGCACGATCTGCTTGAGGCGGGCGCCGATGACCGGGTGGGCCTCGGTGGGGTTTGCTCCCGCGACGACGATCAGCGGGGCTTCCTCGATATCGACGTAGGACGCAGTTGCCGCACCGGTGCCCGTGGAGGCGCCGAGCGCGATGGCGGTGGACGAATGGCAGACGCGGGCGCAGCAGTCCGTGTTGTTGGTACCGATGATGGACCGGAAGAGCTTCTGCAGGAGGTACGCGGCCTCGTTGGTCGAGCGGGAGGATGTCATGGTGCCCAGTGCGTCGGGCCCGTGAGCGTCGCGGATCTCGAGAAGTCGTTTCGCGGTGTACGCGATGGCATGGTCCCACTCGACTTCCTGGAAGCGGCCCGAAGCATCGCGAATGAGAGGCTTGGAGAGCCGGTCCTTGGAGTGGTGGTAGGCGTGGGCGTAGCGGCCCTTGACGCAGAGGTGACCGTCGTTGACCGTTGCTGAGTCCACACCCTTGATGCGGAGCACGACGCCCTTCTCGGCCTCGATGTGCGTACGACAACCGACACCGCAGTAGCCGCAGACGGACTCGGCGACGTGGTCGGGGGTCCCGGGGGTGTGGATGCGATCGCGGTCGGTGATCGCGCCGGTGGGGCACGCGTCGACGCACGCGCCGCACGACACGCAGCCGGAATCGGCGAAGTTCTCGGTGAGACCAAAGACCAGACGGCTGCGGCCGCCGCGACCTTCGATGCCGTAGACGAACTGCCCTTGAACCTGCTCGCACGTGTTGAGGCAGAGCCGGCAGGTGATGCAAAGGTCGCGATCAAAGCGCATGTAGGGGTGCGAAGCATCGACCGTGTGCGGCGCGGCGTGGTGACCGAAGTCGCTGTCGTGAACCCCATGCTCCGCGAGCATTTTCTCGAACTTGGTTCCGTGCTCGCGGGGAGTACACGCTCCGGCGGGCAACCCGGAGAGCATGAGCGAGAGGAGATCGGCGCGGAGGGCGCGGAGCGCGGGGGACTCGGTCACGATCACCGCGCCGGGTGCGATGGGCGTGTGACAGGCCGCCTGGCGTCTTGATCCCTGGATGTCCACAAGGCACATCCGGCAACCGCCCTCAGGCTCGAGGCCGTCGGCGTGGCAGAGGGTCGGGATATCGATGCCCGCGCGGGTTGCCGCGGCGAGGATCGTGTCACCCGGGCGAACATCGACCTGGAGGCCGTTGATCGTGGCGGTGGTGCGGTGGGTGGCGCTCACGGGCGGGTCTCCGCGAAGGCGCTCGGCGCGAACTTCTCGAGGATGGTCTTGACGGGCCCAGGGGTCTCGCGGCCGAACGCGCACAGGCTGGCTTCCTTCATCAGCGCGAGGATCCTCTCCAGTTGCGGGGCGTCGTTGCGTGTGAGGCCCTTCTTCGAGAGTTCGTGCGCACGGATGGTGCCCATCCGACACGGCACACACTTACCGCAGGACTCGTCGCGCATGAAGGTGAGCAGGTGGTGAAGCAGGGCGCGCCAGTCCACGCCGCGCGGAATGGCGATCATGCCGCCGTGACCGAGCGTGATTCCTCGGCGAGCCATGCTGGCGAAGCAAATGGGGGCGTCCCACTGGTCGGGAGTCACGATGCTGCCCATCGGCCCGCCGAGGAGAACCGCCTCGAGCGGTCGGCCGTCCGCGCTGCCGCCCGCGAGCTCTTCGATCGCGCTGCGGAGCGTGACACCGAAGTCGATCTCGACGATACCGGGCTTCGCGAAGCCGTGGTTGAAGCACAGGGCCTTGGTGCCCTTGCTGTCGGCGGTGCCGACGGCGGCGTACGCGTCCGCGCCGCGTTCGAAGATCCACGGGATGTTGTTCAGCGTTTCCACGTTGTCGACGACCGTTGGCTTTCCGAACAATCCAGCATCGACAGGGAAGGGCGGGCGGGGCCAGACCTCGCCCCGCTGGCCCTCGATCGCCGCGAGCAGTGCGGTCTCCTCGCCGCAGACGTACGAGCCCATGCCGCGGATGATCTCGATGGTGAACGGCTTTCCGGCACCGAGCGCGTTCGATCCGAGGAACCCTGCCGCGGTCGCGGCGGCGATGGCGCGGGTCATGACATCGGAAGAAACGGGATACTCGGAGCGGATGAAGACGTAGCCGTGCGCGGCACCGATAGAGTGCGCGCAGATCGCCATGCCTTCGATGATCGAATGGGGATCTCGCTCCATGAGTTCGCGGTCGATGAACGAGCCGGGGTCCCCCTCGTCGCCGTTGGCAACGACGTACTTCGGCGAACCCGCGGCCTTGGCGGCGAGTTGCCACTTTCTTCCGGTGGGGTAGGCGGCTCCACCGCGGCCCTTAATGCCAGCGGCCAGCATGACCTCCACGGTCTTTTCGGGGGAGAGTCTCAAGGCCGCGCGGAGCCCCGTGTAGTCCGGCACCGCCTCGGGACTCGACGTGTTCCCCGCGAGCCGGGCGGTCACGATGGCGTGGCGCGAAGCGGTGCGGATGGAGGAAGGCGCGGGGTGCGGGGGGGTTGCACCGGGCGTGAGGGCGCCGAGCGTACGGAGCGAGAGGGAGGGAACGACGTGTCCCGCCGGTGTCATCGCGACGGGGGAACGGTCGCAGTACCCAAGGCAATACACGCCCTGACACGCGTGCGTCTTCGAGAGCTCACGCGCGATCTCGCCGCCGCCGGCGAGGCTGCACGACGTACCGGAGCAGACGCGTATCGCCGAAGGGTCGTGCGTGCAGTCGTCGAAGGACGACACCGCGCCACGAACCGTCGCGATCGGGAGCTTGATCGCCTCGGCGATGCGCTTCACACCGGCGGCGTCGACCCCATGATGTGCGTCCACCTCGGCCTTGAACTCATGGAGCGCGGGCGCGAGGGTCTGGTCGGGGTCGTGGGTCGCGCGGTAGGCCCTGGATCTGGTGGTCATGGTGCCTCCGTGGCGTGGACTCGGGGCGCGGCCGCCGCTGATGGATCAGAAAAGACCTTCGATGCGACCCGTGACGGGGTCGATGTCGACCTCGGTGAACGCCGCGCGGGGTGGCAAGCCGGGCATGGTTCGCATTGTGCCCACGAGCGGGTAGATGAACCCGGCGCCGAGCGAGGCCCGCATGTCCCTGACGGTGATCCTGAATCCCTCGGGCGCCCCCTTGAGCTCGGCGTTGTCCGAGAAGGACAGGTGCGTCTTCGCCATGCAGATCGGCAGTGTACTGAAGCCGAGCCTCGTGTACAGGTCGATCTTGGCCTTCGCCTCCGGCGTGTAGTCCACACCGACGGCGCCGTACGTCCGCGCGATCGCCTCGATCTTGGATTCGATGGACGCGTCCGCCGGATACAGCAGCTCGAACGACGACGGTGTTGCGCACGCCGCCATCACGGCGGTGCCGAGCTCCGTTGCGCCCGCGCCGCCGTCTGCCCAAACAGTCGCGCGGACCGCGGCGAATGCGCCCGCCTTCACCGCGGCCTTGCGGATGAGCTCGATCTCCGCCTCCGTGTCGGTTGCGAACGCATTGACGGCGACCACAACCGGCACCCCGTACGAAGCCACGTTCTGAATGTGGCGAAGCAGGTTCGGGAGCCCCTTCTCGAGCAGCGGGAGGTTCTCTTTCGTGTACGCGTCCTCAAGCGGCTTGCCCGCGACCACCTTTGGTCCGCCGCCGTGCATCTTGAGCGCTCGCACCGTAGCCACGACCACCGCACAGTTCGGACGCAGACCGCTCGCGCGGCACTTCACGTTCGCGAACTTCTCGAATCCGATGTCCGAACCAAAGCCCGCCTCGGTCACCACGTAGTCCGCGAGTTTGAGCGCGATCTGATCGGCGATGATCGATGAGTTCCCGTGCGCGATGTTCGCGAACGGCCCCGCGTGCACGAACACCGGCGTGCCCTCGATGGTCTGCATCAGGTTTGGCATCACGGCGTCCTTCATCAGGACCGCCATCGCCCCCGCCACGCCGAGATCGTCCGCGGTCACCGGCCGACCCGCCCGATCCATGCCCACGACCATCCTGCGGAGTCGCTCGCGGAGATCCGCAAGGCTTGTGCTCAGCGCAAGCACGGCCATCACCTCGCTCGCGACCGCGATGTCGAATCCGGTCGAGCGCGGACGACCTTCCTCGGCACCGAGCCCCACCTGGATGCCCCGGAGCATCCGATCGTTGACGTCGAGCACACGGTTCCACGTGATGGTCGCGGGATCGATGTCGAGGCGGAAGACCTCGCGAACCTGCGCGTCGGACAGGTCGTCCGGCGTTGCGGCGACGATTCCGAGGCGGGCCATGCGGCGGAGGTGGAAGCCACCGAAGATCGGCTTCCCGTTCGGGCCTTTCTTGCACATCGCGACCATCATCTGGCGATCGTCGGCGTGCGCGTCCTCGTAGAGCAATCGCGTGTCGAGGGCCGCCGCGAGCAGGTTGTTGGCCGAGGTCACCGCGTGAATATCACCCGTCAGATGGAGGTTGAAGTCCTCCATGGGGATGACCTGGCTGTATCCGCCGCCCGCTGCGCCCCCCTTGATACCGAAGGTCGGTCCCATGGACGGCTGACGGATGCATGTGAAGACCTTCTGATCAAGGTGCGCCCCGAGCGCCTGCGAGAGCCCGACCGTCATGGTCGTCTTCCCCTCGCCCAGGGGCGTGGGGGTGATCGCCGTAACGACGATGTACTTGCCGTTCGGGCGGGCCGCCAAGCGCTCGCGGATCGAGAGGTGCACCTTGGCTTTCGTGTGCCCGTAGGGTTCGAGCTCCGCCGGAAGAATGCCGACCTCCGCAGCGATCTCGCCGATCGGCCGAGGCGTCGCCGCCTGTGCGATGGCGATGTCCGATGGAACCGGGCGGAGCAGCTTCAAGCCCTGCCGGGCGACTCTGGGTGTATCGATGGTGGACATGCGTAGCCTTTCGGTCGCAGGGTCAGCAGACATTAACATCCAGAATATAGGCTGACCGTGTGATCCACACCACCAGCCCCGAGGCTACCGCCGGTGCGCCCAAACGGCCTTCGCAAAGGATTTCTGGTGCCCACACGCGACGACTGGCTACCTTTTGTCGCGTGCCGCAGAGTACACCGTACACCATCCCCGGATTCGCGGACCCCTTCAGCAGCCTGTCTCATCTCGGGGCCGCGGCGGTCTTTGCGATTCTCGCCGTGCCGCTGATCCGGCGAGGTCTGGGCGTCGCGGGCGGGGTGAGCTCGCGGGTTCGCGTGTGGTCACTCGCGGTCTTCGCGGTGTCCGCGGTTGTGTTGCTCACCATGAGCGGCGTCTTTCACCTTCTCGGCCACGGGGGCGCGGCACGAGGCGTCGTGCAGCGCCTGGATCACGCGGCGATCTTCCTGCTGATCGCCGGGACGTTTACCCCGATTCACGCGATCATGTGCCGCGGCGTGCTGCGGTGGGGCATCTTGACGTGCGTGTGGTCGATCGCGGTGCTGGGGGTGACGCTGAAGTCGATCTTCTTCAGGTCGACGCCGGAGTGGCTGGGCTTGTCGATGTACCTGGGAATGGGGTGGATCGGCGCGGTCTCGATGGTCGCGTTGACGCGGTCCCACGGGTTTCGGTTTGTCCTCCCGCTGCTGGGCGGCGGGATCGCGTACACGGTGGGCGCGGTGATCGACGGGATCCAGTTGCGGCCGCTGGTGGCGGGGATCATTCGCGCGCACGAGATCTTTCACGTGGCGGTGATCATCGGGCTCTCGCTGCACTGGTGGTTCGCGTGGCGCGTCGCTCGGGAGATCGGTCCCGCCACGGCCGCGGCACCGGAACGCCAGTGATTCAGCACTTTCGTGAACGCCACGCGGATCGGAGCGACTCGCGGAAGTCAGGGTGAGCGAGGCCGATGAGTGCTTCGGCGCGTTCCGACAGCGTGCGTCCGTGCAGGTTCACCGCACCGTACTCGGTGACCAGCCAGTGCACGTGCCCTCGCGTCGTGACCACTCCTGCACCCGGCGCAAGCTCGGGGACGATGCGGCTGATCGAGCCGCCGGCGGCCGTCGACGGGATCGCGATGATGGCCTTTCCACCCCGGCTGAGTGCCGCGCCGCGGATGAAATCCATCTGGCCGCCGATACCCGAGTAGACGCGGTGCCCCATGGAATCGGCGCAGACCTGCCCGGTGAGGTCGACCTGGATCGCCGAGTTGATGGCGACAACGCCCGGGTTCTTGCGGATGAGCGACGTGTCATTCGTGCGATCGCAGGGGTGGAACTCGACGAGCGGGTTGTCGTTCACGAAGTCGAAGACCCGCCGGGTGCCGATGACAAAGCTGGTGACGATGCGGCCCGGGTGCACGCCCTTGCGCCGATTCGTGATCGCCCCGGCCTCGAAGAGGTCCACCAGACGATCGGAGAACATCTCGGTGTGCACGCCCAGGTCGCGTTTGCTCTTGAGTCGCAGGAGCACCGCGTCCGGGATCGCGCCGATACCCATCTGCAGGCACGAACCGTCTTCCACCAACTCGGAGATGATCTCGCCGATGCGGGCGATCACGGGAGACTCCGGCTCGGCGCCGTGCTCGTGGAGCGGGCGGCTCGTGTGCGTGTACGCGTTCACGGATGCGAGCGGCACAACGCTGTGGCCGTGCGTGCGGGGCATCTGGTCGTTGATCTCGGCGAGCACGAGGGGTGCGTTGTCCGCCGCGCTGCGGGCCGCGTCGACCGATACTCCCAACGTGCAGAACCCATGGCGGTCCGGGGGAGAGAGCGAGATCAGGGCCGCGTCGAGCCTGATCGAGTGGTGCGCGAACAGCGCGGGGATGTCCGAAAGAAAGACCGGCATGTACTCCGCTCGCCCCTTGGAGATCGGCTCGCGCAGTCCCTGGCCGGTGAAGAGCGAAACCGACGTGATCCGACCCTCGAACTCCGGCGCGGTGAACGGCAGCGGCCCCGCCAGGTGCAGGTGGTATAAACGGACGTTGCGGAGATCCGTCCGGCGGGAGAGCGCCTCGAGCAGTGCGGTCGGGGTCGCCGACCCGCCGTGCACGAAGACGTTCATGCCGCTGCGGATGTGCGAAACAACCTCATCGGCGGTGGGCACGGCGCCGCTCGCGGCGTTGCGTGCTTCATTGGCTTGGGGAGACATGGGAATCTCACTCTCGTGGTCGCGTGGCGCGACCGGTGTTGAGTCCGTGCGAGAGATGATATTCCGACGAACACCGCGTGGCACGCCGCGCGTGCGGAAGCGAGTTAAGGTTCGGCTGAATCCCCGGGCCGCAGCACCTACCGAAGCCCCTTCATCACCCCCGTGCGACGCGCCTTGGCGTACCGCGCGAGGCAGTCCTCGATCACCGCGTAGGCGGCTTCCGCCGGCAGGATCTCGTCCACCTCAACATCCTTGCCCTCGAGCATCTTGTAGTCCTCGAAGAACTGCCGGAGCATCTTGAAGATGTGCTTCGGAAAGTCGCTCGCCTTCTGGAACTCGTTGTAGATCGGGTCGCCCGTCATCACCGCGATCACCTTGTGATCAGGGACCCCGTGATCGATCATCGTCATGAGCCCCACCGCTCGTGCATCGCACAGGCACAGCGGCGGAATGTCCTCGATGCAGTACACCAGCACGTCCAACGGGTCGTCGTCCTCCGCGAGCGTCTGCGGGATGAACCCGTAGTTCGCCGGGTAGTACACCGCGCTGCTCAGCACCCGATCCAGCTTGAGCAACCCGCTCCCCTTGTCGATCTCGTACTTGTTGCTCGACCCCTTGGGGATCTCGATCACCGCGCGGAACCGCGCGGGGAGTTCCTGCCCCTCAACGCCCGGCGTGACGTCGTGCCATGGATGAATCATGCCGGAGGGTAGGGGCACCAAACGGCACCGGATGTTCGCCCCGAATCATCCCCGCCCCCGCGATCCCTCACCAGAGTTTGACTCCCCGCCGCCCACGGCCCGGGCTCTCCACGCTATCCTTCGCCCATGATCAGCATCGACTACACCAACTGCCTCGCGGACAAGGTCGGTCCTCACGGTATCGACCCCGCCGTCCTCGCACCCGGAAGCCCCGCCGCCGCGGCAGTTTCACACAACACCGAACGCCTCGCCAAGAGCCGGGGCACCGGGTGGGAACGCTGGCGCGATCTCCCCTTCGATCCGGTCCGTTCCACCCACCTCAAGGCCGTCCGCGAGGTCGTCGCCGCTCGACAGGGGAAGTTCGACACGCTCGTCGTCCTTGGCATCGGCGGTTCGGCGCTGGGCAACATCGCCCTGCAATCCGCGCTGAATCCCCCCACCTGGAACCTCCTCTCGAACGAAGCCCGCAAGGGCTGCCCGCGACTCTTCGTCGTCGACAACGTCGATCCCGAAACCTTCGGCGCTGTCCTCGAGTTCTGCGAGTCCCAGACCGGCGGCCTCTCCCGCACCCTGTTCAACGTCGTCAGCAAGAGCGGCGAAACCGCGGAAACCGCGGCCCAGTTCATGGTGATCCGCGACATCCTCGCCCGCCGGATCGGCGCCAAAGCCTCCGAGCACATCGTCGCCATCACCGATCCCAAGAAGGGCACGATGCGGCAGATCTGCGACCGCGAGGGGTACGTCACCCTCCCGGTGCCCGACGGCGTCGGCGGTCGCTTCAGCGTCCTGAGCCCCGTCGGTCTCTTCTCCGCCGCCATGTGCGGGATCGACATCGAAGCCCTGCTCAACGGCGCGGCGGATATGGACCGCCGCTGCTCCAGCCCCCAGCTCGTCGACAACCCCGCCGCGACCCTCGCGCTGCTGCTGGTCGAGCTTGGAACCAACCAGGGCAAGCCGAACCACGTGCTGATGCCCTACGCGAACGCCCTCTACCTCCTTGCCGACTGGTACCGCCAGCTCTGGGCGGAGAGCCTCGGGAAGCAGAAGGACTCGCGTGGCGACATCGTCCACGCCGGTTTCACGCCGATCAAGGCTTTGGGCACCACCGATCAGCACTCGCAGATCCAGCTCTACCGCGAAGGTCCGAACGACAAGGTCATCGGACTCGTCGAAGTCGAGAAGTTCCGGCGCGAAGTTGCGATCCCGACGGGTCTGGGCGTTGACGCCATCAAGTACCTCGAGGGCTCATCGATCGGTGCGTTGATGAACGCCGAGAAGCGTGCGACCGAGTACGCCCTGCTCGAGAGCCAGCGGCCCAACTACACCATCAAGTTCCCGACCATCGACGCCTACCACGTCGGCCAGTTCATCAACCTCTGGCAGATCGCGACCGCCTACGCCGGCCTTCTCCTGAACGTTGACGCCTACGACCAGCCCGCCGTCGAACTCGGCAAGCAGGCGACTTTCGGCCTGATGGGTCGGGCTGGATACGGCGAGCATCTCGATTCGGTGAACGGAGCCCTCGGCGGCGTCCGCAAGATGGTCTGACCACTGATCAACAGCCCGCGTCCCACCCCGCGAAGAACGCGATGATGTCGTCCCCGTCCGTGCCCCCGTCCTCGTTGTAGTCCATCTGGTTCGCGTCCCACAGCGAGAAGAACGCGATCACGTCGTCGGAATCGACACCGCCCGATCGATCGATGTCCGCCCGGCACCGAACCTCGCCCAGCAACGCCGCGAGCTCCCGCCGCGTGAGCTCCGTGTACCCCGCAGGACTCAGGTGAAAGGTGTCGCCCGGAGTCGCGTACCAGCCGTTCGTCACCATCTCGGCGTACGTCGTCAGACCCAGAAAATCCGTGACCGCTGTCCGCGGATTGCTCGCCGCGATCGCCGTCGCGACCTGCCTGTACTGCGCCACCACCGGCGGATCCGCGATCATGAACGGGTGCGGCGGCACGATCTCAAAGAACAAGTCTTCCGCGGGCCAGCCGTTCAAGGTCCATACCTCGCTGATCCGCGCCATCATCGCCCGCAGATTGTCGTCGTACGCCGCGGGAGACGTCCCATCCGCAACCTGCCCCGGACCTACCGACGGCAGAGGCTCGCTCTGATCGTTCAACCCGCTCGCGATCCGAGCGAGTACCGCGCCGCCCGACAGCGATCGGACGCCCGTGAAGTACAGCGAGAGCGTCGCGTCGCTCGACGCGATCAAAGCCGCGGCCATATCACGCGCACTCTGCCCGCCGTTCCCATAAAGCGACTGCACCGAAACGCCCGAGATCCGATCGGTGTTCTCCACACGCATCCAGTATCCGATGAACGGACCATCGATCGTCCCGAAAGGGTGCGCGAAGCGGAACTCCAGCCGCGACGGCCGATCCCCCGCGGGCAACGTCAACGAACGATCCACCGCAACGCCCCACGCATCCCCGCGCGTAAAGACCGGCGGCGAACTCGCCAGAATCTGGTAGGTCGGCGCGGAGAGCCTTACCGTCGGCGTGAAAGACCCCAGCTGCGTGCCCGCGAACCTCCCGTAGGTCACCTCAAACCGCAGCGGCCCGCTGCTCCCGATCAGACTGTTCGCATCCAGAAACAACCCGTGAGTCGTCGGCCCCGGCACGCTGACGCCAGAAGGCACATACTGGTAGCTCGGCGGAAACAAACCGCTGCTCGCCGAGTTCAGGTATTGGCCTAGCTGCGCTGGCGCGCCCGAGGTCTGAAATCCCCCCGCCGTCCCGGCCCCGAATCCGAACCACGTGTGCCCGCACACCCCTCCACCACCGCCGGCCTCCCCGGGTGACAGCAAGCCCGTCGAGTACACCGGAAACCGTTCGGCCACCGCCAGCAAGAGGCCCGCCTCCCACCCAAAGTTCTGGAACAACTGGTTCGAGTCGCCGATCCCCACAATGTCCACCCGCTCCGACCCCGCCCGAGCGAAGAACTCCGCCACGCCGGATTGTCCGCTCGCCGCGCCCACTCCCAATACCAACGCCAAAGCCCCGCCGCAGCCTCTGGCGATCTTCATCCCTCCCAACCTGTCGTCGTCACCAGCCATCGAGGTCATCCTCCTCAAAACCCCAACTGAGTACGCACCACAACCGGCGCAGTTGCCACTGCTGCTCCCAATCCGCGATCGCCGCTCACATCCTGCCCCATCCGGAGGCACAACCCCCGCCGAGAAGGACCCCAATCGCCCGGGGCACGCCACCACCGCCCGCAACGGTCGCACAAGCCCCCCATCCGCGCGCAACCGAAGGTCCGATTTGCCGGAGAGCCCCCAATCCCGCCATACTACTTCTTCCGCTTCTTGAACCGATCCTTGATGCTGGGCGTGAAGCTCGATCCCCGGCCCCCGAAGCTCGGCATGCCCTTGAGCCCGGGGATCATGTCCCCCATGCCCTTGCCGCCCATCTCCTTCACGGCCTTCACGCGGTCCGACGCCGAAAACTCCGCGAACTGCCGCGTCATCCGGTTCACCGTGTCGAACTGCTTCACGAGCTGCGCCACATCGTCCGTGCTCGATCCCGAACCCTTCGCGATCCGCTTGCGACGAGACGTGTCGATCGTCGACGGCGTCGACCGCTCCTTCTTCGTCATCGAGTTGATCATCGCCTCGACCTTGTCGAGTTGCTTCTCCTCGATGTGCAGGTCCTTCAGCATGCTGCCCACGCCCGGCAACAGCCCCATGATCTGCTTCAACGGACCCATCCGACGCAGCGTCTTCAGCTGCCCCAGGAAGTCGTCCATCGTCATCTCGCCGCGCTCCATCTTCTTCTGAAGATCCGCGGCTTCCTTCTCGCTGACCTGCTCCTGCGCCTTCTCCACCAGCGCGACCACGTCGCCCATCCCCAGGATCCGCCCCGCCACGCGCGACGGGTGGAACTCCTCGAGCGCATCGAGCTTTTCGCCGACACCCACGAACTTGATCTTCGCCCCCGTCACGTGCTTCACGCTGATCGCCGCGCCGCCGCGAGTATCCGAATCAAACTTCGTCAGGATCACCCCGTCGACGCCCAGCTTGTCGTGGAACACCCGCGCCGACTTCACCGCGTCCTGTCCCGTCATCGCATCCACAACGAGGAAGATGTGGTGCGGCTGCAGGAACCGCTTCACCTGCCCGAGCTCGCCCATCAACTCGTCGTTGACGTGCAACCGCCCGGCCGTGTCGAGAATCAGCGTGTCCACCCCCGCCTTCCGCGCCGCCTCCAGCGCGCGACGACAGACATCCACCGCCACCCCCACCGCCTTGCCGTACGCCGCGACCTTGTCCGGCTCCCCGTAGAACTCCACCTTCGCCCCGCCCTGCATCTCTTCACGAACCTGCCGGGCAACCGTCTCCAACTGCTCCACGGCCGCCGGCCGCTGCAAGTCCGCCGCCGCGACCATCACGCTCCGGCCACGCTTCTTCAGGTACGCCGCCAGCTTGCCGCACGTCGTCGTCTTACCCGACCCCTGCAGACCGCACATCATCACGATGGTCGGCCCAGGGCTCATCTTCATGATCGCCGACTCAGCCTCCACGCCAGGCTGCGGCATCTGCGGCATCAGGCTCTCGAGCGCACTCTCGCCCGGCTTGCTCTGCCGCGGCTCACCGCCGAGGAACTCGATCAACCGGCGGTGGACAACACCGATCATCTCCTCGCCGGGCCGCAGACTGTCGGTCACGCGGCTGCCGACCGCGTCCTCGAGCACCTTCGCGCAGAACTCGTCCGCGACCTCGACGTTGACGTCCGCCTCAAGCAACGAGGCACGGACGTCCGACATCGCGTCGCGGACGTTCTTCTCGGAGATCTTGTCCGTCCCCGAGAGCTTGCGGAAGAGGCCACTGAACGACTGTGTAATGCGGTCAAACATGCGACCCACAGCGTAGGACGGCCACCTCCCCCCACGCGACCGCTCCCCCGCTTCTCCTAACGCCCCCGGGGGCTCTCGCCCACTCCCTCCGCCGTCTGGTGCACCTGTGTCTCCCCACCCAGCAAGGCCGGCCGCACCGCGTATACCTCGTACCTACCCCCCGCCGTCAACACAAACACCAACACCGATTCTCCCTTCGCGAGCGTCACCCCGCTCACCTCCACCACCTCTTCCCCTTTCCCTCGAAAGCTCACCCCGATCCCCCCGCCCACCAGATCGCACCGCAGACTCAAATCCCGCCCAACCGAGGCGTGCGCCTTGTCCGTGTCCGTCATCCGCACCTGAGCCTCCTGCCCCGCCTCCGTCACCACCGCAGGAACCGCGGACACGCTGCCCCCCGCGTTCTCCCGTAACGAGTCCATCATCCGCAACACCACCCCGTCGCTCGCCGCCACCGCCCACGCCCCCTTCACCCGCTCCCGCGACTGCGGATCATCCGGCCCCACCCGCAGCACGCCGCCAGCATCCTTCGTCACCAGCAGCCGTCGCACCCCCTCCCCCGCCGCGTCCGCCAGCGGCTTCGTGTCCGGCGCCGCCCACGACGTCGTGCTCATGATGTTCACCATCGTCATGAACTTCGCCCCAGCCCCCTCCGCCTGAACCTCCCCCGCCCGCGGCACCACCGTCGACTGCACCACAATCGTCCTCGCCGCATCCCCAACACCCCCCACCGTATAGATCAACACCTTCCCTTCCGGAACCACATGCTGCGAACGCGAGTCAATCGCCTCCCGCCCCGCACCCCGCTCGCGATACCGCAGCTTCATCGACACGCCCCCCGGCACCAGCTGCGCCTCCACCATGACCTCAATCCCCTCGGTCATCTCCCCATCCGCCGTCTCAGCGCCCACCATGATCCGCGCCGGCTGCCCCTCCACCACGCGAATCCGCGGCGCCGAAAGCGTCGAGGCTTCCACACCAGGCTTCTTCAGAATCTCGAACGCCACCTCGCTCTGCATCACATTCTGCGACTCGCTTCCCTCCGCGCCGCTCGCCTCCGGCTCGACCATGATCGAACCGCGTATCACCTGGAACTGCATGTCGATCACATCGTTCCCCGCCACCTCATCAGCGCTGGACGCCCCCCCACCGCGCGCCGACCCCTCGCCCGCGCACGCCGCCAGCAGCAACCCCGCGCCCAACACCGCCAGCGCCTGCCCCACGCCCGACCACCGCCGCCGCTTCGCGAGCGCAGCGATCCGTCCCCGTACGCCCGCGCCAAACGCCAGCGAAGTCCCCCCACTCACGCCCCCCGCACGCGCCGAAACCACCAGCAACGCCTCGCCGTACCCGCGAGCGTCGCCACCCGCAACCGTCGCCTCATCGCACGCCTGTTCCATGAGTGTCCTCACCCTCGCCGCAGCGAGCCAGATTGCAACCACCGGCCAGCACAACACGCACAACGCCTTCACCCCAAACGCCACCACCGGATCCCCACGCTTCACATGCCGTATCTCGTGCCTCTCCACCCACTCCGCTCGCCCCTCCCCCACGCTCCTCGCGAGCCCCTCAGGCAACACGACCCGGGGCTTGAGCACCCCCGCGACCAACGGCCCCAGCCTCGTGTGCTCCACGATCACCACGCCCTCCCGCACCCGTTCGCCCACGCTCCCCGCGCGAATCGCCCTCGCCAGCCTCTCAACACCCCTCCACCACGACCACACCAACACCCCCACCACCGCAACCATCGCCCCCACCACCCACACGCCCCACACCCCGCCCTGGCTCCCAACCTCCGCCGCGCCACCGCTCGTCATCCCCATCACGCCCGTCGCGCCGCCCTCAACCCGACCGCCCACGAACGTCCACGTCCCGCTCATCCTCGCCACCCCGCCGCCCACCATCGACATCGCCCCCGGCCACGCAAACGGCACCAGCACCCGCAGCGGCACCAACGCATACAGCATCATCCGCCACGCCGCCGACACCCGCCGCGCCAGCAGCACGTCCGCAAGCGCCACCCCCGCCAGCAGCACCAGCGCCTCCACATTCGCCCGCACCACCCACCCCGGCACCGCACGCCCCACGCCCTCAACCCAGTCCAAGAGCTCGCTCATCGCCTCACTCCTTGTCCTTGAGCAGATTCAGCAACTCCTCCCGCTGCTTGCGCGAGAGCCTCGCCTCCGACAACACAAACTGCAACGCCGACGCCGACGCCCCGCCAAACGCGGCCTCCACAAACCTCCGCCACGCCGACCGCCGCGCCGTCTCCGCGTTCACCAACGCCGTGTACTCCCACACGTTCCCCACCTGCCTCGCCCCCACCAGCCCCTTCTCCACCATCCGATCCAGCATCGTCTTCACCGTCGAATACGCCCACCCACGCGACGTCTCCAGCGACTCCGCCACCCCACGCGCCGTGCTCGGCCCCCCATCCCAGAGCGCCTCCAGCACGTCCCACTCCGCATCACTGATCGTCCACTCCGCCCGTTCGCCGCTCATACGCTCGCTCCCATGTGACAACCGTCGCCGACATACTACATATGTCGTACGTTCCCGTCAACTGTCGTGAGCCTTTCCCCCCGGATTCCCTCAGCTGTGCTCGAACGGCAGCGGATCCGCCACCCGCCCCGCCAGCCACTGGTTCACCCGAGGCCACACGATCTCCTTCATCACGATCTTGATGCACGCCGCCACCGGAATCGCCAGCAGCAAGCCGTAAAACCCCGCCAGCACCCCGCCCGCGATCGACGCGAACAGGATCGTCGGCGTATCCATATTCGTGCTCTTCCCCTGCACCCGGGGCGTCAACACGTAGTCATCCATCACCTGCTGAATCGCCAGCACCACCAGCGGCGCACCCATGATCCACCACCACTTCGACCCCACCCCGTCATCACCCCCACCGCCGATCCACATCAGCAGCATCACCACCGGCACCGTCGCACCCGCCGCGTACGGCACCAGCGTCAACGCCCCCACCACCAGCCCCACCACCAGCGGTGCCGGCACCCCGATCGCCCAGTACGCCAGGATGTAATACAGAATCAGCACCGCGCAGATCGTCAACCGCCCGCGCACAAACCCCGCGATCACCGCGTCCATCTGCTGCACCAGGTCGATCACCTTCCCCTTCTTCCGCTCCGGGATCAACCCCTCCCAGAAATCCAGCACCTTCCCGTACCCCGTGCAGAAGAAGAAGAAAAAGAACCCCGTCAGAAACCCGCCGAAAATCACACCAAAAATCGACGACGCCGCGCCCACCGCCGCGCCCACCGCTCCCCCGCCCACGTTGATCGCCTGCTTCCCAATCGCCCCCGCGTTCCGATTCACCCACTCCAGCCCCCACATCCCCACGTCATACAAATCACTCAACGCCGCGCTGGGCACACTGGGCCCCACCACGCTCACATGATCCTCTTCCATCGGCGGACCCACCGCCGCCGTTCCGTCACCACCATCGGCCCCCACAACCCCGCCCGCATCCGCTTTCACATCCGCCGCCTCATTCGCCGCGCCCGCTTCTCCCGCGGGCTGCGGCACCGCATCCGCCCCCGCCTCCGGCACCACCCGCTCCTTCTGCTCCGAGTCACGACGCCGCTTCGCCTCCTCTTCGATCTCCACGATCGAATCCCGGATCGACAACCACGCCGTCGGCATCCCGTTCCGCATCAACCCCGCGCGTTTGCCCTCATCGCCCGGCGCGCGAATCGACTGCACCGTCTTGTCCACGTTCCGCGCAATCGACTGCGCGAACCTCGCCCCCTGCACCGCCGCAAACCCAAGCCCCAGCGACACCGGCAGAATCACCACCACCAACGCCGCGAAAATCAGCCCGACCGCGATCCCCTTCCGTGTAAACAACTTCGTGGCCGTCAGCCTCCGCACCAGTGGCTCGCACAAGTACGCAAACGCCAGCGCCAAAAGCATCGGCACCGTCACCACACTCAAGTGGTACCCCAACCAGATCAACCCCAACACCGCAGCCAGCAGCACCCCATCCCGGATCGGTTGGATCTGCCACAGGTGCGAACTCCGCCAATCCTTCCCCGCCTGCGATTTGCCTTCAGCCATGCCAACAGACTACCCGCGGCACCGCCGCGCCGCCCACCTCCCCGCCATCAGTTCTGTGAAAAACCGTCGCCGCTCACATCGCCGGCGTCAGATCCAGGAACGCCTCGTCGAAATCAAACACCCCGCGGAAATGCTCCAGCGAGTCGTCGTCGTTCTTCCGCATGATCCCCGCGTCCACCATCGCGTACACGATCCTGCCGAAGTCCTCGGTCCCCTCGATCGACCACCGCCGCAGCACCGTCCGGGCCAGCCGCCCGTACTGCCGCAACGCGTAGTCCCGCAGCCCCATGCACAACTGCTGACCCGTCACGTGCCGGCTCTCCTCCTCAGGAGAGTCGTCGCCGTGCACCATCTTGACGGTGTGGGCCAACCCGTCCCTGACAAACAGGAACGCCGCCGGGGGAAACTTCCCAGCCTTGGGCTTCAGAACCTGCCACTCAGGAAAGTTGAGCTCGGACACGTACAACTCCTGATCAAGCCGTCGCGGGCCTTCTTCTTCGGACCAGTCTCTATCGGCTCCGAACCTCCGCGACACCAGCACCACCTTGGAAGGTCACAAGTCTAGGCCCCCTTCCCGCATCCAAGGCAACCCCACCAAACAAACGGCGATCACCCTCGGCTCACCGCTCGCGATCCCCGTTTCCACCACCGCAGCCGAGACTCAACCCACTCCCCAGCTCGCTCCCCAATCCCCACTCGCCGCCCACACTCCAGCACCCCGCGGCCAAACGCTCGCCCCCGCTCCACCTCCACCCACAACCCCTCACTCGTCGTCAAATCCACCCCGTTCAGGTGCAAGTCCACCCCCATCGCCCGGCACAGCGACCCGGGACCACGACACAACTCGTGATCCCGCAACTCCTTCCGACCCCGCGCCCTCCGCATCCGCTCCATCCCCTCATCCACCTCCACCGCTCGCACCAACACCGCCTGCGGATCCCCCTCATCCCCGCACACCACATTCAGACAGTGATGCATCCCATACGTGAAGTACACATACGCCAACCCCGCCCGACCGTACATCGCCTCGTTCCGTCGCGTCCTCCTCCCGCCAAACGCGTGCGATGCGCCGTCCTCCACCCCGATGTACGCCTCCGTCTCCACGATCAGCCCGCTCAGCCGCTCCCCCTCCCACACGCGCACCAGGCGCTGACCGATCAGCCGGCGCGCAAGCGTCTGCGCCGTCGTTGAATAGAACGATCGCCCCGCACGCTCCGCCATACTCAGCCCCCCCGGTACACCCAGCGAGGCTGCGCATCCCCACGCATGACCGCGTCCAGCGGGTCCAGCTCCCACCCCTCAACCCCGCCCACATCCACCGCAATCACCCCCGCCGGCCGATCCCCGACCCCGAGCCCCACCGCCCCCGCCTCCACTCCCAATCCCGCCGCCCCGTTCACCGTGCCCATCCGCAGCAGCAAACCTGCCTCCACCCCGTCCCTCCGGCGTAGAAACCGCATCTCGTCCAGCACGCTGATCCGCTCCGAACTCGGCAGATTCACAATCGAGTCCGTCCCCAACGCCACCGGAATCCCCGCCGCCAGCATCTCCCGGTACCGGTGCGCTCCAAACGCCCCTTCTTGCCCAAAGTACGCCGACGCGCGCGGGCAGTACGCCACCGTGGCCCCGCTCGCCGCGAGCACCTCCAGATCCCCGTCTCCGCAGTCATTCACGTGCGCCACGATAAACGGAGCCTCCCGCAGCACCTCCGCGAGATGCACGACCGGGCTCTTCCCCCTGCCGATCTCCTCCAGCATCTCGTCAGTCCAAACCCCCAGCCTCTCCAGCAGATCCCGCTGCGGCCCGCGCCCGCTCCCGATGAACTGCCGCTCCTCCGGCGTTTCCGCGAGATGCGTCGACAGCCTCAACCCCTTCTCCCGCGCCAACCCCGCCGCCCATCGGTACCCCCCCACCGACACCGTGTTCGTTGCATGCGGCTGCAAACCAACCCGAAACCGCCCCGCCCCCTTCTCCTCCGTACCTTCCATAGCCGCCGCTGCCTTCGCGAGCCCCCCGCGCTCGCCCTTCCCAATCGCGAAGAACTCGACAAACGAAACACCCCGCATCCCGCTCGCCGCCACCACGCCGTGCGGCACGAGCGACGGCATCCCACCCGGCGCACCCGCGATATCCCCCACCACCGCGGTCCCACCCCGCAACGACAACTCCACCCCCCGCGCAACCGACGCCGCGATCCCCTCCGCAGTCCCCTCCCGCTCCGACCTCACCACATCGACAAAGCCCACAAACCCCTTCGACGGGTCAAACGGCCGCGGCCCGATGTGCGTGAGATCCAGATGGGTGTGCGCGTTCACAAGCCCCGGCAAAACCACGCTCCGCTCCAGGCGAACCCGCCCCGCGCCCCGCGCCGCCGGGTGCGACCCCACCTCCGCCTCACTCCCTCGCGCCAGCACCACACACCCCGCGCCCCCAACCTCCAGCAAAACCGCACGCGCGATCCCCGCCCGGGAATCCGCCACCGCCGCGGCAGAAATCAGGTGAACCCCCTCGCTCAGCAGTTCGTTAGCATCCACGCCCAACGATAGTGGTCCTAGACCCGCCCGCCATCCGATGATCTCTCTCGCTGGAACCCGGTCGCACCGCCCACCCCCGCGGCCACCCCGCCCGCCCGAAAAATCACCGCCAGTCACGAGGATCCGGCCCCGGCGTTCGGGACTCCGGCTACCATCCGCTCTATCGGATGCCTCGCGCGCACGGCGATGCCGGGCGACACGCTTTCAGCGTCCGGGACCCAGAAGGAGCGTTGGATGTTCACCCGCGTGAAACGACTTGCTGTTGCCGGCCTTGGCCTCACCCTCTCGCTGCTCACCCTCCAGGGTTGCGTCGGCCAGGGTGAATACGACAACCTCTACGAGACCAACGCGGCGCTCAAGAACCAGCTCGCCACCGCCGAACGCGAACGCGACGAGGCCCGCTCCTCCCTCGACCTCCTCCGCTCCCGCATGGGCTCGGGTGAGGGTGCACTCGCCGCCCTCGAGCGTCAGAACGCTGAACTCAAGCGTCAGCTCGATCAGGCCCTCGCCGATTACCGCGGCCTGCAGGACCGCTTCGGCAACCTCAAGTTCGGCCCCGTCGACGCCGAAACCGACGCCGCCCTGAAGGAGCTCGCCAGCCGCTACCCCAACCTTCTTTCCTACGACTCCGCTCGCGGCATGCTCCGCTTCAACAGCGATCTCACCTTCGACTCCGGCAGCGACGCGGTGAAGCCCGAGGCCACCGCCGCCCTCCAGGCCCTCTCCGAGATCCTCAACAACTCCGCCGCCATGGCCTACGACGTTGTGATCGAGGGTCACACCGACAGCCAGCGCATCAGCTCACGGACCGCCGCTCGTCACCCCACCAACCGCCACCTCTCCGTCCACCGCTCCATCTCCGTCATCAATGAAATGTCCCGCATGGGGGTCCAGCCGGCCCGCATGCTCGCCGCTGGCTGGGGCGAGTTCCGCCCCGCCGTCACCAACTCCCCCAGCGGCAACACCCCGCAGAACCGTCGCGTCGAGATCTTCTTCGCGAAGAGCTCAGGCAACGACGTCCCCGCTCCCGCAGCAAGCGACGCCGCCCCCGTCGGGTCGGGTGTCGGCAATCCCGACAACAACACCCCCCCGACGCGCCAGCCCGATATCACCAAGTAAGGCTCCAAACCAGCGTTACGAGTCACTCCCAACCGGCCGGATACGGCCGGTTTTTCTTGCGCAGTCTCCTTCCGATCCTTTCAAAATCCGATCATATAACAAATTGAAACCGATCAACAAGATTCTTTAGAGAAAGACCCACAGAAAATCTTGGCGCATTCCTGCGCATCGCTTACCCTGATGGCTCGTTGCCTGAGCGTTCCCAGGTCGTCAATCCGTGTCTTTTGAGAGGAGTTCTCGCGATGTCCGCACTGATCCGTTCCACGTCCCTGCTCGCCGTCGCCGGACTCGCCGCGTCGGCTCTCGCCCAAGCGCCCACCTGGGAGCTGGTTATTCGCAGCAACGTCGGTTTCAATGATCCCGTTCCCGGCATGACCCTGGGCGAGATCTGGCGCACTGATCAGGGCCCCTACAGCAACCCGAGGATTGACAACGCCGGCGGCGTGGTCTTCAACGGTGTGCTCGACACCCTCGCGAACCCGGGCGGCACCGTCACCACCGCCAACCGTCGCTGCCTGTTCTACGGCGTGCCCGGCAACGTTCAGTTGCTCGCTCGCGACGGCCAGAACGGAACCGGACCGAACACCTTTACCAACTTGAATCTCCCCAACCCCAACAACTGGAATCACAACAGCTCCGCCACCGGTGGCACCGGCCTTACCGACTTTCCGACGATCGCTCCGAATGGCACGATCTTCGTGAGCTCCTCGCTCTGGGGCGCCGGTGCGACCACCACCACCAATACCGCCTTCTGGACCGGCACCTACGACCTCGCCACCAACACCCGCAACCTGGCGATCGTCGCGCAGCGCGGTAATGTGCCCACCGGCGGCATCGCCCCCGGAACGGCCGGCGCGTTGTGGAACACGAACATGAACCTGAGCACCTCGCAGACGGGTGTCAACAACGCGGGCCAGGTCGCCTTCCAGTCCGTCCTCACCGGCGGCGACGTCAGCGGCACCACCAACAACGACGGCATCTGGATCGGCAGCCCGGGCAACATCAGCATGGTCTTCCGCAAGGGCCAGACCGCGCCCGCCAACGTCGGCGACGCGACCCTCATCATGGACGCGGCCCCCACCTTCGGCATCAACCTCAACGGCCAGGGCAACGTCGCCTGGATCTCCCGCTACCGCGTTGGCACCGGCACGGTCAACCCGGCCGCAGCCACCAACAACGGCGCTCTCTTCGCCAGCATCAACGGCACGATCGTCGAGACCCTCCGCAACGGTCAGAACATCCAGGGCCTCGACCCCTCGTTGTTCGTCGCCGCAAGCACCTCGTTCGCCACCAACATGTCGATCATGAGCAGCGGCTTCTCGAACAACAACACCATCTTCGCCCACGTGAAGCTCACGGGTGCGGTGAGCGTCGGCTTTGACGACGCCTCGATTCTCAAGCGCAACCCCTCAACCGGCGACTGGTCGATCGTCGTCCGCCAGAACGACGAGACGGGCATCCCCGACGTCCAGTTCGGCATCTTCAACACCACCAACTCCCGCGCCAACAACCGCGGCAGCGTGCTCATGGCCGCGAGCCTCCAGGGCGCCGGCACCACGAGCCTCGACAACCAGGCCCTCTTCATCTCGCTCAACGGCGGCGCCCCGCAGCTCATCTACCGCGCCGGCACCCCCCTCAACCTCCCCGGCCTCCCGGCCGACGCCCAGATCACGACCAACAGCAGCCTCATCTCGCAGTCGGGCTTCGGTCTGAACAACCTGAACCAGGTTGTCTTCCAGAACACGATCACCTCCGCTGAGTTCGCCAACCCGCTCCCGGCGGTCTTCGCGTGGACCCCCAAGGACGGCCTGATGGTGATCGCCCGCGCCGACAGCCAGCAGTTCCTCGACGATCTCGGCGGCGCTCCCTTCCTCGTCACGATCGACCCCCGCTCCAACAGCGAAGGCGGCTGCCCCGGCTTCTCCGACACCGGCTGGATCGTCATGCGTCCGCAGGACTCCTTCCAGCATCAGGCCATCTACCGCGCTCAGCTCTCTCGCTGCGTCGGCGACTTCAACTGCGACGCCGCCGTCGACGGCGACGACGTGATCGCGTTCTTCGCCGAATGGGACTCGAACAACATCGCGGCCGATGCCGACGGCTCCGGCGGCGTCGACGGCGACGACGTAATCTTCTTCTTCACCGGCTGGGACAACGGCTGCTGATCCGCCCCCGGCCCCCCGGGCCGGCCCCTGAACCACCCCGTCGCACGCGCTGCCGCGCGTGCGACGATTTCAAGTCCGTTGCACGCTCCCACCCCTGTATCGGAGAACATCATGCGCAGCACCCTGCTCCTGGCCCTCGCCGCGGCTTCGCCGGCGCTCGCTCAGCCCACGATCGTCATGATGGGGCTCGGCGGCAACGACATCTCGCCCGATGGCCGGACCGTGGTCGGAGGGTTCTACGACGCCGAGAACAACCGTGGCCGGGTCGTCCTCCACAACTGGTTCACCGGGGCAGTCACCCCGACCGGCGTAGAGCCTATGGCCGGCGTGATGCGCATGAGCGCCGACTCCTCGACGATCAGCTACGAAGGCCCGAACATCGAGGCCTTCAACAACGCGCTCAACTCGATCGCGTACGACGCGACAACCCCCGCCGCGTCGTGCAGCCTTGCCACGGTGTGGACCGCCGCTGGCGGCCGCCAGAACCTGGGCGTTCACACGAACGGCAACCGCTGCGGCACAACGATCAACACCGCCGCCGATATCTCCGACGACGGCCGCTTCGTCGTCGGCGGCATGTACACCGCCGGCTCCTGCGGCCCGTTCCGCGCGTACATCAAGGACCGCACCCTCGGCACCATCACCCAGCTCCCCTTCTCCTTCGAAGGAGCGCCCGCCAACACCTTCGCCGACGCCAACCGCGCCAACGCCGTCAACGCCAACGGCACCGTCGTCGTGGGCTACGACAACAACAACCGCCCTACCGGCGGGCGGGTCCGCCGCCCCTGCGTCTGGCGCAAGAACGCCAACAACACCTGGACGCAGACCGTGCTCGACCGCAACGGCGGTGAGGCCTACTGCGTCAGCGACGATGGCACGTACGTCGGCGGCACCGACAGCACCGGGGCCATGATCCGCTGGCGCTTCAACGGCTCGACGTGGGAGCGTGAGGTCTGCGCCAACGGACAAAACCGCATCCCCGGCGCAATGTCCGGCAACGGACAGGTGATGGTCGGCGACCAGTTCATCTGGAGCCCGGACATCAACGACGGCGTGACCATCGACATCCTTGATCACATGGCAACGCTCGGAACCTTCTACCCCGAGTTCGCCATCGGCAACCCCCTCGGCGCCGCCGTTCAGGGCGTAAGCGACGACGGGACCAAGATCCTCGTCCGCGCCGTGGACTCCCGCTCGCTCTGTCTCTCAACCTTCAGCAGCGCGATCATCTCGCTCGACGGCGGAGCCTGCGTGCCCCCGGCCTTGATCTTCCCGCCCGCCTCTGACAGCAGCGTCGTCCAGACTCCCGGTTACTACGCCTACGGCGTGGTCGTCAACATCTTCGCCTCCGGCTCCTGGCCGCTGAACTACCAGTGGCAGAAGCTCGACTCGAACGGTACCTGGGTTGACATGGTCGACGACATCTACTGCAACACCAACTACGGCGGCGCAGACTTCGACACCAAGGCCGTCACCACCGCCCAGCTCCGCCTGGGCTTCCTGAGCGACACCTGGCGCGGCCGCTACCGCTGCGTGGTCTCCAACTCCTGCGGCTCCTTCACCAGCCCTGTCGCCCGCATCACCGACTGCCCCGCCGACTACGACGCCAGCGGCGGCGTCGACGGCGACGACGTCATCGCCTACTTCGCCGATTGGGACCAGAGCCGCGACGAGGCCGACTTCGACAACAACGGCGGCGTCGACGGCGACGACATCATCGCCTTCTTTGCCAACTGGGACCAGAGCTGCTAATCGCCCGCACACACCGAGCCTCACTCACTTTGGAACACACCATGAAGACCACGCTCCTCGCAGCCCTCGCCCTCGCCGCCCCCGCCCTCGCCCAGCCCGTACTCATCGAGGCCCGCATCGGTGGCTCCGACATCTCCGCCGATGGCAACACCATCCTCGGTGGCTACTACAACGCAGAGACCAACCTCCCCGAAATCCTCAAACTCACCCTCGGCGGCGACATCTTCCGCATCCCCATCGTCCCTCGTGACGGCGGCCTCACCATGAGCGACGACCTCAGCATCGTCGCCTACGCCGGCGGCAACCTCGAGAACGTCAACAACGCCCTCAACTCCATCGCCTACTCCCAGCCCAACCAGTGGGAGACCGTCTCGCTCGGCCGCACATGGTCGCTCGCCACCGGCGACGTCAACCGCGGCATCCACCCCAACGGCAACCGCTGCGACTACACCATCAACACCGCTGCCGACCTCTCGGGCAACGGCCGATACATCGTCGGCGGCATGTGGACCGGCGGCCTCTGCGGCCCCTTCCGCGCGTACATCAACGACACCCAGACCGGCCAGTTCACCCAGCTCCCCTTCTCCTTCGAAGGCCCGCCCGCCAACACCTTCGCCGACGCCAACCGCGCCAACGCCGTCAACGCCAACGGCACCGTCGTCGTCGGGTACGACAACAACAACCGCCCCACCGGCGGCCGCGTCCGCCGTCCCAGCGTCTGGAAGAAGAACGCCAACAACACCTGGACCCAGACCATCCTCGACCGCTTCGGCGGCGAGGCCTACTGCGTGAGCGCCGACGGCACCTACGTCGGCGGCACCGACAGCACCGGCGTCATGGTCCGCTGGCACTTCAACGGCACGACCTGGGACCGCGAGGCACCCGCCGGCGGCACCGGTCGGGTCCCCACCCACATGTCCGCCGACGGCAACTACATGGTCGGCGACATCTTCATCTGGAGCCCGGACATCAACGACGGCGTGGTCATTGGTCTGCTCGACTACGCCGCGAACCTCGGCTCGGTCTTCCCCGATTTCCAGATCTTCAACCCGCTCGGCGCCTCCGTTCACGGCGTGAGCAACGACGGAACCAAGGTGCTGGTCAGCGGCGTCGACCTGCGATCCCCCTGCCTCGAAACCTTCACCGGCGCGGTCCTCGATTTCGCCGGCCGCCCCTGCATCCCCGCCTCGCTCATCGGCGCCCCCAGCTCCGATACCAGCGTCGCCCCAGCCCCCGGGTACTACGCCTACGGCATCATCGTCAACATCTTCGCCACCGGCACCTGGCCGCTCAACTACCAGTGGCAGAAACTCGACCCCGCCACCGGCACGTGGAACAACATGGTCGACGATGAGTTCTGCAACACCAACTACGGTGGCCAGAACTTCGACACCAAGGCCGTCACCACCCAGCAGCTCCGCCTCGGCTTCCTCAGCAACACCTGGCGCGGCCAGTACCGCTGCGTCGTCTCCAACGCCTGCGGTTCCTTCATTAGCCCCGTCTCTCGCATCACCGACTGCCCCGCCGATTACGACACCAGCGGCGGCGTCGACGGCGACGACGTCATCGCGTACTTCGCCGATTGGGACCAGAGCCGCGACGAAGCCGACTTCGACAACAACGGCGGCGTCGACGGTGACGACATCATCGCCTTCTTCGCCCGTTGGGACCAGAGCTGCTGAGCACACATCTGGGGGTCTCTCCCCTTCTCACACGGACGGCGGCCTCTCAGGGCCGCCGTCGTTTCTTTTGCCGCCGCGTATCATCCCCCCATGCTCCTCCGCACCGCCTGCATCGCCGTCGCCCTGCTCGCCGCCTCATGCCCCGCGCAGCAGGTTTCGCCCGCCGCACCCGCGCACCAAGTCGAGCCCCGCGACCTCGCCGATGTGCTCGAACCCATCCGCGCCAAGCACGGACTCCCCGCGCTCACCGCCATCGTCTTCACCGACCGTGCGGTTCTGGCCCGCGGCGTCTGCGGCGTCCGTGCCCTCGGTGACCCGGCTCCCGCCACTATCAACGACCTCTGGCACCTGGGCTCGTGCACCAAGGCCATGACCGCGACCCTGATCGGCTCCATGGTCGATCGCGCCGAGCTCTCCTGGGATACCAAGCTTACCGACCTCCTCCCCGACCTCGCGGCTCGCATCCATCCTGGATACGCCGCAGTCACCCTCCGCCAACTGCTCACGATGACCGCCGGCGTGCCCTCCGATCTCAACGGCGACGGACTTTGGAAGAAACTCTGGGAACACGAAGGCTCCCCGCAATCGGCCCGCGCCCTGCTGTGCGAGGCCCTGCTCACCAAGCCACCCCACCACGCGCCCGGCTCGGCGTTCCTCTACAGCAACGCCTCCGTCACCATCGCGGGCCACATCGCCGAGCTGAAGGCCGGCACCCCGTTCGAGACGCTCATCGAGGAGCGACTCTTCAAGCCGCTCCAGATCACCACCGCCGGCTTCGGCGCACCCGGCACCGCGGATGCCGTGACCCAGCCCCGCGGGCATCACGAGGACGATCGCCCCGCGACTCCGGGCAAGTCGGCGGACAACCCCGCCGCGATCACACCCGCCGGCCGCGCCCACATGTCGATGGACGACTGGGCCAGGTTCCTGATGCTGCACGTCCGCGATGCCGACGGGAGCATCGTGAGCGAGGCCACGATGCGCGAGCTGCACCGGCCCGAACTCAACGACTACGCGATGGGCTGGCGGACGGCCAAGCGTGGCTGGGGGGGCGAGGTGTTGACCCACGGGGGTAGCAACACGATGTGGTTCTGCGTGACCTGGATCAGCCCGGAGAAGCACTTCGGGGTTGCCGTAGCGACCAATACCGCCGCGCACGATGCGGCGAAGGCCGCCGACGAGGCCGCGTTCGCGTTGATCCAGGAGTTCGGGAAGGCGGAGTAGCCGGGCGCATACCCTTGGTCATGGCCGAGAACCCCTATCCGAACACGACAGCGCCGGGGCCGGTGCTGGTCGTCGCGTCGCTTGGGCGCGGGGTCCTGCAGACGGTCGCGGGGTTCGGCCGGTTCATGCGGTTCGCGGGCGCGACGATGGTGGCGATCGGGGCCGTTCGGACGTGGGCCCGGCATGGGCGGCTGTCCAAGCAGCTGTTCTTCGTGGGCACGATGTCCGCGCCGGTGGTCGCGCTCACGGGGGCGTTCATCGGGATGATCCTGGCGCTCGAGAGCTTCCGGCAGTTCGAGGCGATCGGGCAGGAGAGCCGGCTCGGCGGGATCATCAACCTGTCGATGATCAAGCAGCTCGGACCGGTCCTCGCGGCGGTGATGCTCGCCGGTCGCGTCGGGTGCGCGCTCACCGCGGAACTGGGCTCGATGCGTGTGACCGAGCAACTGGACGCGATGCGGGCGCTGGGTTCTGATCCGGTCCGGGTGCTGGTGGTGCCCCGGTTCATGGCCTGCGTGCTGATGATCCCGCCGCTGACGGTGGTGAGCAACCTGTGCGGGATCGTGGGCGGGTGGCTGATCACGACCAAGTTCTACGACGCGGACCCGGACCTGTACTGGCGGTTCAGCGCCCAGTTCGTGACGTGGTTCGACATCCTGAGCGGGCTGGTGAAGTCCGCGTTCTTCGGCGCGGGGATCGGGCTGACGGCGTGTTACAAGGGCTTCTCGTGCAAGCCGGGCGCGGAGGGCGTGGGAAGAGCCACGACCGAGAGCTTCGTGATGAGCTTCATCTGCATCATCGTGATGAGCGTGGCGCTGGTCAAGATCCTGAACGACATCGACTTCTGGCTCTACGACGGCGTGCAGAGCGTGTTCCGCTGAACCGGCCCGCGGGCCGAATCAGACGGGAACCTGCGGGGCAGTAGCGGCCGTGCGCTTGCGGGGTGCGATCGCGAAGGCCAAACCGAACGCGAAGGCGACACCGCCGACCGCGAAGGTCCGAAGCTCCCACCCGGGGTTGGAGATCGCGTTGTCGCGGAAGGTGAGCGTGGGCGCGGAACGCGGCATGAGTCGGAGTGCGGCCTCGAACTGCCACGTGCCTGGCTGGAGTTCATCGGGCCCGGCCTTTTGGCCGACGCGTGCGCTGGGGTAGTTCCAGCGTTCGTGGGCGAAGCCGCCTTCTTCCTTGAACTCGTAGAAGTCAAAGACCCAGTCCTTGCGGAGCGTCTGGGCCCACCCGCCGTCGGTGCCGGGGCGGGGGGTGCGTGCGACGAGGACGAGGCGGGGCTTGATCTCGCCGGCTTTCATCTGTCGCGTGAGCTCGTCGAAGTCCATCCCGGTGGCGTCGGCGATGCGGAAGATGGCCATCCAGTCTTCGTGCGACTTGAGGTCGGGGAGCTTGACGGGATTCGAGAGGGTTGCGACGAGGGAGATCTTGTCGCCGTTGTAGTCGACGATGAGGCGGCGGATGCCGTCGATCTCGACGTCTGTGACGGTGACGGGTTTGTCGCGGAAGGAGAACGAGGCGGAATCGAAGGGGGCGAAGGCGTAGAGCTTGTGGTCGGCGGCGTCGTTGAATCGGGCGACGCGCTTGGAGAGTGAGAGGCCGGATATGGCCATGCCGGTCAATCCCGCCGCGGCGAAGAGCAACGCGATGGCACGGGATCGGTTCACGGGTGGCTCTCAGTGTCCGCTGGAAGCGGGGGCGGGGGTGTGGGCGGGCTGGTCGTGATGCTGGCCGGGGGCGGTGTCGAGTGCGCCGCTGACGCCGGAGCGGCCGCGGGTCTTGTTGCGGGTGGAGCTGGCGTCTTCGTGATGGGCGGCGTGGCCGTGGCTGTGGGAGTGGGCCTCGATGGCGGCGAAGTCGGCCTTCATGGCGGCTTCGCTGTCGGCGGGGGGTTCTTCGGAGGCGAGGCGGCGGGCGGCCTCGTTGATGAGGGCGCCTGCGCCACCGGATGCCTTTGCAGAGGCGGCTTCGAGGAGCTCGGCGGCGTGGCGGCGGGCGCCGGCCTTGGGCTTCTTGTTGATCATGGTGTCGCGGATGTGGCCGGCGACGTGGGAGACGGCTTCGGAAGCGGCGATGGCATCGGCGGCGGCGTCTTCCTTGAGGAAGTCGGCGCGGGCGGCGATGTCGTGGGCGTAGGTGTCGAGCTGGCGGGCGACGAGGCGGTTCTCGACGTACTCGGCCTTGGTGAAGAAGGCGGTCTGGAAGCGGTCGCGGGCAACCTTGACGGGTGTGATGGTACCACCGGCCACGACGGGGCCGGACTTCCACGGGGTGACGCGGTCGCGGGTGAGGAGGTCCATGGAGGTGAAGCCGATGAAGATGACGACGGCGAAGTAGCAGAACGCCATGATCATGGTGTTGAGCGGGTTGTCGTAGCGGAGCTGCATGAAGTAGGCCATGACGAGGGCGGCCTTGACGCTGGCGATCGCCATGACGACGACGATGTTGACCCACTTGGGGAACATGAAGTCGAACTGACCCTGGAACCACTGCTCGAACTGGGCCTGACCGACCGTGAGGACGGTGAAGACCAGGAGGATGGCGAGCACGGAGCGGAGGATCATGGGACCGACGATCTTGTGACCGTGGTCACCGTGGGAGTCGTGGCCGTGGGAGTCGGTATGGGCGTGGGCCATGGGATCTGTCTCGCGGGGTTCGCGTGGTGGTTCGGTTGAGGCGGGGTGGTTGGGGGTGGATCAGTGGATGAGGTAGAGGAGGGGGAAGAGGAAGATCCAGATGAGGTCGACCAAGTGCCAGTAGAGGCCGGCGACTTCGACGCCGGTGTAGTAGGTGGGGCCGTAGGTGCCCTTGAGGCTCTTGAGGTAGACGCGGAAGATGAGGATCATGCCGATGACGACGTGGAGGGCGTGGAGGGCGGTGCCGCAGTAGTAGACGCTCCACCAGAGGGGGACGTGTGGGTCGCTGGCGAAGGGGTAGTCAAAGAGGACGCCGGGGCGCTTGCCCATGGTCCACTTCGGGATGTACTCGAAGATGAGCTTGATGGCGATGAAGACGCCGCCGGAGAAGATGGTGACGAGGAGGTTGCGGCGGGCGCGGGCCTGCTGATCGGTCTGGAAGCAGTAGATCGATGCCGCGATGGTGTAGCTGGAGATGAGAAGCACGAGGGTGTTGAGGGCACCCCAGCGCCAATCGAGGCTGGTGGAGCCTTCGGCCCAAGCGGCGGGGTACATGGAGCGGAAGAGGGAGTAGGCACAGAAGATACCGGCGAAGAGCAGGACTTCGGTGGTGAGGAAGAGCCAGAAGCCGAGCTTGAGTCCGTCAAACTCTTCCGCCTGGTTGCGCCAGTGGTGGCCGGGGATGTACCGCGCCCAGAGGGGCTTGGAATCCCCGCTGCCGGTGACATGCTTGTGGGTGTCGATCGTGCTCATGGTTCAGGTGTCCCGGGGTCCGAGATCGTGGATCAGGCGGTGGGCTTATCGGGGGAGTGGAGGGGGCTCTTGGGAGAGTGGAGCGCGGCGGCGGAGCCAGCGGGGAGGGGAGCGGGGCGGGGGTAGTCGTTGGGGCCGCAGTGGGGCGGGACGACATCGTCAAAGTCGTAGGGACCGTGGGTGACGATGGGCTCGCGGGCGAAGTTGTGGGTTTCGGGCGGGCTGTCGGCGAGCCACTCGAGGGTGAGGCCGCCGTAGGGGTTGGCGTGTGCCTTCTTGCCGGCGACGAGGGAGGCGACGAAGTTGAGGGCGTGCATGACGAAGCCGGCGAGGAGCCCGAAGGAGCCGAAGGTGGAGATCATGTGGAGGTGCTTGAAGGAATCGAGATCGGGGTAGGAGGCGTAGCGGCGGGGCATGCCCTGAGAGCCGAGGAAGAACTGGGAGAAGAAGGTGAGGTTGAAGGAGATGAAGACGATGGTGGCGGCGGTCATGCCGACCTTCTCGTTGTAGGTCTTGCCGAACATCTTGCTCCACCAGTGGTGGATGCCGGCCATGAAGGCGATGATGGTGCCGCCCATCATGACGTAGTGGAAGTGGGCCACGACGAAGTAGGAGTCGTGGAGGTGGACGTCGGTCGCGAGGGTACCGAGGGGAAGACCCGTGAGGCCGCCGATGGAGAAGAGGAAGAGGAAGTAGAGGGTGTAGAGCATGGGCGTGTTGAAGTGGATGGTGCCCTTGTAGAGGGTCATGATCCAGTTGAACACCTTGACGGCGGTGGGAATGGCGACGAGGAACGTGAGGGCGGAGAAGACGGTGCTTGCGAGCTCGCTCATGCTCGTGAACATGTGGTGGCCCCACACGATGAAGGAGACGCCGGCGATACCGAGGCTGGCGAACGCCACGGCGCGGTAACCGAAGATCTGCTTGCGGCTGTGGACGGCGATGGTCTCGTTGATGATCGCCATGCCGGGGAGGATCATCACGTACACGACGGGGTGGGAGTAGAACCAGAAGAAGTGCTGGAAGAGAACGGGGTCACCGCCGAGCGCGGGATCGAAGATACCGATCTTGAGCACGCGCTCCATGGTGAGCAGGAGCAGCGTGATGCCGATGACGGGGGTCGCGAGGACCTGGATGACGGCGGCGGAGTAGATACCCCAGACGAAGAGGGGCATGTCGAACCAGCCCATGCCGGGGGCCCGGAGCTTGTGGACGGTCACGACGAAGTTCATACCGGTCAGGATGGAGCTGAACCCGAGGATGAACGCGCCCAGCACCATGAGGACCACGCGGTTGTTGGCCTCGGGGTCGGTCATGGTGGAGTACGGGGTGTAGAACGTCCAGCCGGTATCGACACCGCCGAGCAGGATCGACCCAACTGCGAAGAGCGAACCAAAGACGTAGATGTACCAGGACAGGAGGTTGAGCTTTGGGAAGGCGACGTCCTTGGCACCGATCATGAGCGGCAGGAGGAAGTTGCCCAGCGAAGCGGGGACGCTTGGGACGATGACCATGAAGACCATGATCGCGCCGTGGAGCGTGAAGACACGGTTGTAGAGCTTGTTGCCGTCGGTGATGGTGTCGGCGTCGCCGGGGAGGGCTCCGACGCTGCGGGCGAGGTCACCGAGGAACTGCCCCTTGACGACGGAGCGGTCCTCCATCTTGGGTTTGCCGTTCGCGTCGAGGATCTGCTTGCCGGCGGCATCGAGGGCCGGGACCTGCACGGTCTCGGTGCGCGTGGGTTGGAGGAGTTCGACGCGGACCGCGATCGCGGCCATGCCACCGATGAAGAACATCGTGAGGATCGCGAAGAGGTACATGATGCCGATCTTCTTGTGATCGACGGTCGTCATCCAGTCCCAGACGGTCGCGATAGTACCGCCGGAGGACTGGAGGTAGCTCCCGTGGTGGCCGTGGCTGTGATCGTGTGAACTTGACATTCGAATCTCCGAACCTGCTCGACTTGCTGGCCCCCGCTGGCGGGGCCGGGGTGTTGTGTGACCGGGGTTACTTTGCCGCGGGGGCGGCGCTGAGGGTCTTGATGTACTCAAAGATGGCGTTCAGCTGTTCGTCTTTGAGGAGTGCGGGGGGGTAGGGGGTCATGTTGTTGCCCTTGCCGGCGATGACCTTCTTGCCGGGCTCGCGGGTCGATTCCCAGATGTAGTCCTTGAAGGCGACTTCGTCGGCCTTTTCCGCGGCGGTCATCTTGGAACCGTCGGCGAAGACGCTGTCGCGGTCGCGGAGACCCTTCCAGGTGGGGCCGGTGTTGTCGGTGCCGTTGACGCTGTGGCAGGAAGCGCAGCGACCCTTATAGAGCTGCTCGCCCCACTTGACGATGTCGTCGGGGGTGCCGACGTAGACGAGCCACTTGTCGTAGACGTCCTTGGGGACGACGCGCAGGATGGCGGCCATCTCGCTGTGTTCGTCGCCGCAGTACTCGGCGCAGAAGACCCAGTGGTCGGTGTAGGGGGCGCCGTTGAGGAAGGCCCGCTTGGGCTCGGGGTAGTTGAGGGGCTTGTCGGGGCTGGTGTTGGCCTTGCCGGTACGGACCCAGACCTGGGTGTAGCGGTTGGGGAGGAGGTCGGCCTTGACCCGGTAGTCGGGGATCCAGAACGCGTGCATGACGTCCGAGCTGTTCATGCGGAAGCGGACGTTGGAGTCCTCGGGGACGTAGAAGACGGGGATGGGACGGGCACCGATGGTGACGTCTTCGTTGGTTTCGGCACCGTTGGGGTAGACGAGCTGCCAACTCCAGCGGAAGCCGGTCAGGTTGAGCTCGATGGCGTTGCCGGGGGGCGCGACCTTATCGATGTAGGCCCAGAAGCCCTTGAAGAAGATCACGACCAGCATGATGGTGGGGATGATGGTCCAGGCGATCTCGAGGGGGGTGTTGTGGGCGCTGGAGCGGGGTCCGGCGACACCCTTGCGGGCGCGGTACCTGACGACCAGGTAGAACACGATTCCCATCAGGAAGACGAACCAGGCGACGCAGAACCACCAGAGGAACATGAACATGTCATCGGACTCGCGTCCGATGTCGCTGGCGGCGTAGCCGCGGAGCCAATGCTTGCGCCAGAACTCCTGGCTGAGGAATCCTGGTCCACCTTCGCCGAGGGTGTTGAACCAGCTCACGCCGACTACCAGCTTGCCGAACACTGCATTCATGACGCCAGTCCTGTGGAGTTGGGAACGTGATCGTTGCGGAGGGCCGAGGATGCCGCGGCTTCGAGCCGGGCGCGGGCCTGCTTTCGGGCCCTTTCGCGGAGCATGAGGAGACCGATACCGGAACCGACCACCAGGATGGTGATGACACCGGCGACCTGCATGAGGCGGAAGACCTGGACGGTGTACTTTCCCGTGGTGGGGTCGAGCATGTAGCAGAAGGACATGAGGCGGTCGCCGATTGAGGGCTTGATGGTGCCTTCAGAGGCGGCGATGAGGGAGAGCTTGACGTCGCGAGGGTCGAGGTCGAAACCGTGGATGTAGCGGGTGATTTTGCCGCGGGGGGAGAGGATGTAGGTGGCGACGGGGTGGGAGTACTCGCCGGTGCTGAGTTGGCGGTACTTGAAACCGAGGGCCTTGGCGAGAGCGGCGGAGGAGGCGGCTTCGCCGGTGTGGAGCTTCCAGGAGTCCTTGAGTTTCTTGCGGAGCTCGGGGGCTGGGGAGGTGGCGTAGGTGGCGTGGTAGAGATCTCGCTTTTGCGCCGCGAGTTCGGGGCCTTCGTTGGGATCGAAGGAGAACCAAAGGACGCGGTAGTCGTCGCCCAGCGAGAGATCGAGTTTCATGAGGCACTCGGTCAGCTTGAGCATGAGGACGTCGCAGACGAGGGGGCAGTCGTAGTAGACCATCGCGACGATGGCGGGCTTGTCGCCCTGGAAGTACTCACCGACGGTGATCTTCTTGCCGTCGGAGTCGGTGAAGGTGATATCCGGGGGGAGGACGGCCCCGAGGTGCTCGTCGACCTCGAGGCCAGCGATTTCCGCGGGCATCTCGGGTTCGGGGGGGCGGGGGAGGCGCGGGTTGCGGGGTGCGGGTCCGTCCTGAACGGCGGGGGCATCGGGAGCGGGGGCCTGCGGGGGGGTGTCCTGAGCGGCGACGGTGAAGGCGAGCGCAGCGATAGCGGCGAGGGCGGAGAAGCGCCGGGCCGTTGTCGTGATGGTGCTCGTGGGTGTCATGGGAATCGCGGGGAGGAGGGTGCTCGGAGGGACGGGCGGGTTAGCGGTTACTTGGAGGCGGTTACTTGGCGTAGTTGGTGACGACCTTCTTCATGGCCGTGTCGAGGGTTCCGCCGTCGACGACGTGGCCTTCGCGGATGCCGAGGGCTTCGTCGGCGGCGGCCTTTGTGGCGTTGTACTCGGCGTTCAAGAGGACTTCGACGCCGGGGATGGGGGTGCCATCGGGTCGGGTGATCTGGCCGGCCCGGAGGCGGGCGGTGTAGTTATCGAAGTAGGCAAAGAGGGCGGCGATGACGACGGCGAGGAAGACGATGGTGGCGAGGAACCACTTGAGAAGGGAGAGGGAGTTGACGACCTGGGTCTGCTCGGCCTGTGGGCGTTCGCTGTCGTCGTGGCTGAACCAGTTGTCGTTTGCGTGGTCGTGAGAGCTCATGGGTGGACTCCGAATGGGTTCGGATCAGACGTAGTTTCGATGCTCAAGGGACTCCCCGATTCTCGGGTCGTTGAAGGCGACGAGGGGGACGGAGGAGATGCGGCGGAGGAGGTATCCGGCGAAGAGGACGAAGATACCCGCAAAGACGACGATGTCGATCCAGAAGGCTCCGACGCCGCGGAGTTCGGGGTTATGGGCGTCAACCATGGGGCGGATCATGTAGAACATGTCGAGGCCGTGGACGGTGAAGGCGAGGATGGCCATAAGGGACATGAAGGCGAAGCTCTTTTTGCCGACGCGGGAGACCAGGAGAAGGAAGGGGACGAGGAAGTGGCCGACGATGAGGCCCATGCGGACGAGGTCCCAGTCGCCCTCCTTGCGGAAGATGAAGAAGGTGGTTTCCTCGGGGATGTTGCTGTACCAGATGAGGAAGTACTGGCTGAAGGAGATGTAGGCCCAGAAGACGGTGAAGCTGAAGAGGAGCTTGCCGAGGTCGTGGAAGTGTTCGGAGGTGACGCAGCCCTTGAGCTTGCCGGCGCCGATGAGGCGGGCGAGGATGAAGGAGACAAGGGCGACGGAGCTGAAGGCGGCGGCGGAGAAGTACCAGACGCCCCACATGGTGCTGAAGAAGCGGTAGTCGAGGGACATGATCCAGTCGAAGCTGGCGAAGGCGGTGGTGAGGGCGAAGACGAGCATGCCCCACGCGCTGGTGTAGCGGGCTTCCTTGGTGAGCCACTTGTCGCCGGTCTGGTCCTGCTTGAGGCTCAGGGAGACGAGGCGACGGGAGAGGTAGGTCCAGAAGATGCCGTAGAACGCGGCCCTGGCGAAGAAGAAGAGCGGGAAGACGAAGTGGTTCACGGGCTGGTGGGTGCTGTGATCCATGATCTGGCGGGGCGCGAAGAAGTAACCCGCTTTCTTGTAGAGGAGGTAGTCGCCGTAGTTGGCGGGGTCCATCCACTTGAAGAGGATGCCGTGGTTGAAGGCCTCGATGAAGAGGGTGGGGAGGATGAGGAGGAAGGCGTAGGGGAGGAAGGACATGACATTCTCGGCCTGGCGCTTGATGGCGGCTGACCAGCCAGCGTTGAGCAGGTTCCAGACGAGAACAAAGAAGGTGGCGCCGAGGCAGATGGCGAGGATCGCCATCGTGGCGACGTGGTAGGCGGCGAGGCCGTGTGCGAGGCCGCCGGGGGTCGACCTGGCGGCGAACACACCACCCACGGCGGCGATGAGGCCGACGACGATCAGGGGGAGGGAGAGCCCCTTGCCACTGGTGAGGTTGATGTTGTCGGAGGCGAGTTTGGGGGAGGCGACGTGCGCGGCGGCGTGACTCATGGCTCACCTCCCGCGGGGGTCGCGGCGGTTTGGATCGGGTTGGAGGGTTCGGCGGCACCGGTGGCACCGTCGCGGGTGGCCTGGAGGGCGCGAAGGTAGGCAACAACGGCCCACGCGTCGCGTTCGGTGAGGGTGTGGCCGTAGGCGGGCATGGTGCGGACGCCGTTCATGACGACGAAGAAGAGGTAGCCGTCGCGACCGGTTTCGAGCTTGGCGTCCTTGTACTTGGGATCGTGGTAGGAGGGGACTGGGGCGCTCCACTGGGCACCGACGGTTCCCTTGCCATCGCCGAGGTAGCCGTGGCATACGGCGCAGTTGATCTCGTAGTGCTTGCGGCCGAGTTCAAGGGTCGCGAGGTTGACGGGAATGGGGATTCGTTCGACGTAGGTGCCCTCGCCGGACATGCCGGTGTAGAGGGACTGGTCGGCGCGGAGGAGATCGGTGCGGTACTGCATCCACTTGGCGGACCAGGCGTCCTCGGGGCGGGAGGAGTCGCGGACCCAGGCGACGCGTCCGAAGGGGACGGCGTTCTCGACGGGGGCGCGGAGGATGCGACCATCGGCGAAGAACTCCGACCGACCCTGGTTCTGCCACCTGGGCTGGTGGTCCATGTCGGGGAAGAACTCGCGGGGTGGCTTGGAGGATCGGGTGTCTCGGCAGCCGGAGACGAACGCGACCGAGGACACAGCGGCGAGGGCCGTGAGCGTCAGTGCGGTGATGGGGGTGGTCTTTGGCATGAAGTTCACCAGCTGGGAGGCGGGGCTTTATTCTTCCACGAGTTCGATGGCACGAGCGCCGGCCTTTTCGAGCAGGGCGCGGGTCTTTTCGGGGTCGAAGTTCGGATCGCAGGCCTCGATGGCGACGAAGAACTTGTCCTGGCTGGCCCGGAGGAAGCGGGACTTCTTGAGGAGCGGATGGTGCCAGCGGGGGAGGCCGTTCATGGCGAGCATGCCGATGATGGCGGTGAAGGCGGAGAGGAGGATGCCGAGTTCGAAGACGATGGGAACGAAGGGCTCCCAGCCGCCTTCGAAGAGATGGCCCCAGGGCTTGCCCTGCACCATGAGCTTGTAGTCGTGGGACATCCACCACTGCATGAGGTAGCCGAGGGTTGCGCCGGTGAAGCCACCGGCGGCGACGAGAACGGGGAGCTTGGTCCGGCTGATCCCCATGGCGTCTTCCATGCCGTGGATGGGGAAGGGCGTGTGGGTGTCCCAGTGGCGGTAGCCGGCATCGCGGACTTTTTCAGCCGCGTGGTAGAGATCGGCCGGGGTATCGAACTCGGCCATGATCCCGTGGATGGGCTCGTTGGATTCGGTGACGTAGAGCTTACCTGAAGCGGTCATCAGTGGGCTCCCTTGGCGTGGGCGTGGTCATCGTGGGCGTGCGGGCTGGCCTGGGGAAGAACGGCCTTGATTTCGGAGATGGGGAAGGCGGGGAGGAAGCGGAGGAAGAGGAGGAAGAGGGTGAGGAAGACGCCGCAGCTTCCGACGAAGATGCCGATGTCGACGGCGGTGGGGTGGAACATGTGCCACTCACCGGGGAGGAAGGCGCGGTGGAGTGAGGTCACGATGATGACGAAGCGTTCGAACCACATGCCGATGGTGACGAAGACGGAGACGATGAAGATGGCGATGGGGCTGGTGCGGAAGGACTTCTTCCAGAAGACCTGGGGGCTGATGACGTTGCAGGAGATCATGGCCCAGTAGGCCCACCAGTAGGGGGCGCTGCGTTCGAGGCCGAGGTAGTCGGCGAGGATGGGGGGCATGAGGCGGTTGTAGAGGAAGACTTCGGCCTCGTACTGGTTGCCGCTGTACCAGGCGATGAAGAACTCCATCGAGTAGGCGAAGCCGACCATCATGCCGGTGGCGAGGATGATGGAGGCCATGTTTTCGAGGTGGCGAAGGGTGACCAGGTCCTTCATGTTGGGGTAGAGCTCACGGGCCGGGATGAGCAGGAGGAGCACCATGGCGAAGCCGCCGAAGATGGCGCCCGCGACGAAGTAGGGCGGGAAGATGGTGGTGTGCCAACCGGGGAGGATGCTGGTGGCGAAGTCGAAGGACACGATGGAGTGCACGCTGAGGACCAGGGGGGTGCTGATGCCGGCGAGGACGAGGTAGGCGGCCTCGTAGCGGTGCCAGTGGCGGCTGGAGAATCGCCAGCCCAGGGCGAGGAAGCCGTAGATGAAGGCGCGGAGTTGATCGATGCGGACGGGGAAGAATGGGGCGATGACCGGGCCGGTGGAGGAGAGGCGGAGGCGCTGGTCGGCGCGATCGCGAAGGGTGGCAAGGTCCGGGATCATGCCCATGTACCAGAAGAGGAAGGAGACGGTGCCGTACGTGGAGACGGCGAAGACGTCCCAGAGCAGGGGGGACTTGAAGTTGGGCCAGATGGCGTTCGCGTTGGGGATGGGGAAGAGGAACCACGCCATCCACTGGCGGCCGATATGGATACCGGGGAAGGTCGCGGCACAGATGACCGCGAAGATGGTCATGGCTTCGGCGGCGCGGTTGACGGCCGTGCGCCACTTCTGCTTGAGGAGGCAGAGGATGGCGGAGATCAGGGTGCCGGCGTGGCCGATACCGATCCAGAAGACGAAGTTGGTGATATCCCAGGCCCAGTCGACCTGGTTGTTGAGGCCCCAGGTACCGATACCGGTGATGACGAGGTACCCGATGAACATACTGCCGAGTCCGGCGATGGACGAGGCGAGGATGAACATGGGGAGCCACCACTGCGGGGGCTTGGACTCGACGTAGCCGCAGATGATGTCGGTGACGTCCTTGAAGGACCGGCCGTTGAGCACGAGCTGTGCGCGTGTGGACGGGTCATCGACGAGGGTGCCGTCACCGGTGCCGGGATCGGGCTCGGTGGCGGCGGCAGCGGCGCGGCCGGCCAGACGTTGGCTGTTGATGTGATCAGGATCAGAGCTCATGCCATTCCTCCGCTCAGCACATTCAGGCTCAGCGCGTAGCCCTTGTCACCGGAGTTCCGGCGACTGTCGTAGTGGAAGCTGTGCGCGCCGCCGGCCGGCTTCGCATCCTTGCCTTCCGAACCGTGTGAATCGTTGTGACCGCCGTGGCCGCCGTGCGAGCCGGGGGGGACGTCCCATTCGGCCTTGCGATCGGCGTCGACGAGGACGGGGTTGGGGTTGAGCACGCGGACCATGTGGGTGGTGCGTGGGCGGGTGTTGAGGTATCCCAGGAGCATGTAGCTGCGGGCGTTCTCGCGGGCGGCGTGGACTCTGGAGTCCTTCTTGAGGAGGTCGCCGAAGATGATGGAGTCGCTGGGGCAGGCCTGCTGGCAGGCGGTCTGGAAGAAGCCCTCGGGGACGGTGTGCTTGCCCTCGGCGTCGCGGATGTCGGCGAGCTTGCACTCGATGCGGGCGGCGTTGATGCGCTGCACGCAGTAGGAGCACTTCTCCATGACGCCGCGCATGCGGACGGAGACGTTGGGGTTCTTGCCCATGCGCTCGATCTCGGCGAGCTTCTCGCGGAGGCGGGGCGGGATGAGGTTGACGTTGATCTTGTTGTGGCGGTTGGAGCCGTTGACGCCGCCGGTCTCGGGGACGATCTTCTGGAGGAGGTCCTTGCCGACGTAGTCACCGTTGAAGGTGTGCTTGCCGTACTCGAAGAAGTTGTACCGGCGAACCTTGTAGGGGCAGTTGTTGGCGCAGTACCGCGTGCCGATGCAGCGGTTGTAGACCATGTAGTTGATGCCCTCGGGGCCGTGGACGGTGGCGTTCACCGGGCACACGGTCTCGCAGGGGGCGTTCTCGCAGTGCACGCAGGCCACCGGCTGGTGGTAGACGTGCTGGGGGTTGTCGATGTCGCCGCCGGCGAAGTAGCGATCGACGCGGATCCACGTCATCTCGCGGCCCTTGGCGGTTTCCTTCTTGCCGACGACCGGGATGTTGTTCTCGGCCTGACAGGCGATCGTGCACGCGCCGCAGCCGGTGCAGGAACTCTGGTCGATCGTCATGCCCCACTGCTGGCCGGTCTTGAACACCGAGCCCTCGACCGCGTCGCCCGTCGAGTTGTTGTAGGGATTCTTGTAGATCGACTGGTTCGGCGGGGTGTGGCTGAGATCGCCGAGGAGTTCACCGACCTTGAGTTCCGCGGCTTCGCCGTAGAACGACTGGCCGCCGTGGCCGATGTGATCGGCGAACTTCTTCCAGCGGGGCAGATCGATCGAGCGGACGATGGCGGTGCGACCTTCCATCGTCCAGTGGTTCTGCGTGCTGGCGATCATGTACGTGCCGGAGGCCACACGCGGGCGGGAGGAGCGTGCGCCGCTCCACATCGCGTTGCCGGTGCGGACGCCGTTGACGTTGAAGCCGACGCCGTCGGCGACACGACCGCTGACGTCACGGCCGTAGCCGAGCGTGAGGGCCACGGTGTTGTCGGGCATGCCCGGGCAGATCCAGACGGCGCACGTGAGGGTGCGACCGTCGACGGTGAACTCGGCCATGCGGGCCGTGGGGTAGGTGTTCTTCGTGTACACCATGGAGGGCTCGCGGTCCGAGTATCCCAGCGGCGAGAGGCCCAGGGCCTTCGCGGTGGAGGGGCTCATGAGCGCGGGGTTGTCCCACACGGTGCGGGTGCCGACTTCGGGGAGCTCGTGCAGCCAGGCGGCGACGGCGTAGCGGCCGTCGTGCACGTTGCCGAGACGGAAAACGATCTCCGGAGCATCGATGGAGGGCGGGGCCTGGAGCTTCAGGGCGCTGACGAGGGTCGCGACGTTGCCGTGCGCGACCTTCGGGGACTGGCCCTTCTGGGTCGTGTTCGCGAGCACGCCGTCGTGCAGGCTGCGCTTCCAGGCCTTGTCGAAGGCTTCGCCCTCGGTCTTGGTCGCACGCATCCAGAGGCGGCGGACGAGTTCGTGGCCGTCGGCGGGCTTGCCCTTGTTGCCTTCGGACTCCATGCCCACGAGCATCCCGAGCAACTCGAGGTCGCTCATCGAGGGGGCGTAGAGCGGGGCGATGAGGGGCTGGACCGGCGCGATCGTGCCGTCGATGGCGCGGGAATCACCCCACGACTCGAGGTAGTGCGAACCGTTGAGCATCCAGGTGGATGCCGCGGCGGTTTCGGTCTGACCAACGCTGAGGCAGACGCCGGTGACGGAGGCGTAGGCCTTGGCGAACTCGGCGTCGGCGGGGGCGTCGTAGACGGGGTTGGCGTCGATGACCACGACGCTGGAGACCTGGCCGGCCTGGATGGCCTGCGCGAGTTCTGTGATGCCCTTGACGCTGTCGGCGGCCTCTTCCTCGGACATGGGGAGGTAGGAGACGGACTTGCCGACGTTGCCGAGAGCCGCGTTCATCGCGTGGGCGATGGCGTGCACGGCGGCGGGCTGGGTGGGACCGGCGACGATGAGGGACTTGCCACGGTTGGAGGCGTCGATGAGGTCTTCGGCGCAGGCCTTCATCCAGCGGGAGGCCTCGGGGTCGAGGGAGCCACCCTGAAGGGCGGCCGCGGCGCGGGCGACGGCCTTTTCGTCATCGCCGAGCTTGGCGAGGACATAGGCCGCGAGCTGCGCGGCGAAGGTGGTGATCTGGGAGGGGGCGAGGCGGAGGCGGTGGTCGGCCTGACCGCCGGTCGTGGAGAGGGTGCTCTCGACGACGTAGAGGCGGCTCATGGCGTCGTCTTTGGTCATGACGGCGCGGGTGGCGGCGAAGCCACGGGCGTTGAGGAGCTCGCCCTCGTCCTTGTGGAGGAAGTCGCGATCGAGCGAGACGATGATGTTGGTCTCGCGGGTGAAGTTCAGGATTTCCCGCATGGGAGAGCCGAACGCGGCGCGGGAGCCTTCCACGGCGGCGGCGTTGTCCGCGGAGCTGTACCAGACAACCTTGGCCTCGGGGAAGTGACCCTTGAAGGACTTCACCATCTCGGCGCGGGAGAGGCTGGAGGACTTGCCGATGACAAGCGCGAGGCCCTTGCCCTTCGCGGCGTTGAACTTGGTGAACTCTTTCGCGTGCCAGGACTTGAAGTCGTCCCAAGTGGCTTCGACGTGCCCGCGGACGGGGTTGTTGTAGACGGGGAACTTCAGGCGATCGGGGTCGTAGAGGCTGAGGATGGAGGAGAGGGCCCAGCTGGAGCACTTGCCGCGGCTTGTCGAGTGAAGGGGGTTGCCCTCGATCTTGACGGGGCGGCCGTCGATGGACTCGACGAGGAGGCCTTCGGCGCCGCCGTCGGGGCGGGCCATGCTGGTGGCGTAGAACATGGCCTCGCCGGGGATGACTTCCTCGGCGGGGTGGCTGTTGAAGGGGAGGATTTTCTCTTCGGGGCGGCGGCAACCGGGGATGGTGGCGGCGCCGGCGAGGGCCAGGGATGCGCCCATGAGCTTCAGGAAGTGGCGGCGGGAATCGCCGCCGCCGTCGCGGGAATCATCCCAGCCGGCGCGGTCGAGTTCGGAGGCGCCGGCGGGGAACTCGCGCTCGAGGAACTCGCGGAACTCCTCGGTGTCGCCGATTTCCTCGGCGCTGCGCCAGACGGGCATCCCGCTCACGCGCTGGAGTGACCGCGGCGTCATGGCGAGCTCGCGCTTGCCGGGCCGCTTGTTCTCACCGCTGGTCGTCGAGTGGCATTGATCGTGGCTCATGACTTTCACGCTCGTGTCGCGGGGGCTGTCACCGGGGCGCCCCCAAATATTCGTTCAATGCAAGAACGCTGGTATGGGATCCAAGAATCAGTAGTGGCAGGCGCCGCAGTTCTCGGGGGCCTTGACCTGCAGCTGATCGACGATGCTCTTGCCGGAGACCATGCCCTGCTCGTTGGCGCGCTCGGCCAGGTGCTGCTTGACCCACTGGAGCTGGGTCACGCGATCCGGCGGGACGAGGGACGCCTCGGGGTTGCGGTGGCAGTCCAGACACCAGCTCATCGACATGGGCTCGGCCTGGTAGACCTCCGGCATCGTGTTGATCTCGCCGTGGCAGGAGAGGCACGACACACCAGCCCGCAGGTGGGCCGCGTGCGGGAAGTTGCGGACGTAGTCGGGGAGCTTGTGCACGCGAGTCCACTCGATGGGCGTGTTGCCCAGAGCGGCTTCGCGGATGAACTCCGTGCGCTCACGGTGCGAGTCGGACTCGGCGAGCTTCTGAAGCTTGCCGTCCGCATGGCAGCCGTAGCACGTCGCGACGCTCGGGATATTCGCCTCACTGGCCTTCTCGATCTTCGAGTGGCAGTAGCGACAATCCATGCCGAGCTTGCCGGCGTGAATCTGGTGGCTGAACCCCGCGACGCCCGGCTGGTGAGGCATGTACCCCACCTTGAAGAACTTCGGGGTCGCGTAGTACCAGAACCCGCCGATCACGCCCAATGCGCCGCCCGCCGTAGCAAGCGCGGCAACGGTGGGCAGCACGTTCATCCACTTCGGGAAGATCACCGACACTGTCGGGCTCCTCTGCTTGAATCCCGCGGCACTTTCGCCCATTCCGGCGACCGAGAACCGCGCTTGACACTTACGTCCTCACACATCCCAAACCATGCGCCAAATCGATTGGCCCACAGCATAGCGAACTCTCGGAGAGAATTTCTGCCTGATCGGAATTTCTCCACTTCACGCGTACGCTGTCCCGGACGCCTTCCTGTCCTACCGTAACTGAGACAGTGTCTCAACTGCACGCCGAAGGAGCCCGCATCATGGCCCTCCCCCACCCAGAATCCGTCAGACCCCGAGTCTTGGCATGCGCCGTCTGGATGGGCTTCACGGCCTCGGTGCCCTTGTGGTTAACCTGGTACATCACCCACTTGCCGTGGCTTCACCTGTCAGAACAGGTCGCGCTCCCGGTTGTTCTCGGAGCTTGGATTGTCTCGCTGGTGCTCGCCGCGAGACTGCTCGGTACGCCCTCGCTGGGGACCACCGCGCTCGGGGGACTGGTGTCATCCTTGGTCGGACTGCTGATTCTGGGGTCGAAACTCGTTGCGCCGGCGAGCGAGGGGAGCCCGGAGGCTGGGTCGGCCGTGCCGAATGCCCTGTGGATTACACTTGGATTCCTGGTGCTCGGTGGAATCCTTGGGCTTGCTGCGGGAGCCATGGCTCGGGCGGTAAGGCGGGAGGCCTCCCCTGCTGCGGGGACTTCGGCCGGGATGGCGTTTGCCGCGGTCATCGCGACCGCCCCACTGCTTTTCGCGGGCGGTTTGGTGACGAGCGCGGACGCCGGGATGGCGGTGCCGGACTGGCCGAACACGTTCGGGACCAACATGTTCCTGTACCCGCTGGGGCCGCGGGTGCAGCCGGTGGTGGGCGAAACCTACGCGAACATCTATCTTGAGCACGCGCACCGGTTGTTTGGGGCCCTGGTGGGACTGGCCTCCCTGTGCCTGACTGTCTGGGTGGTCGCGAAGGACCATCGGCGGTGGGTGAAGGTGATCACCGTTGCCGTGTTCGCGTTCATCGTGTTCCAAGGGCTGCTCGGTGGACAGCGGGTGGTGCTGAACCAGCGGGTTTTGGCAATGTTCCATGGCGTTTCCGCGCAGCTGATCTTCGCGGGCCTGGTAGCGATCACGGCGTTTCTCACGCCCTCGTTCCAGAGCACCACGGCCCCGATGGTGGCCAATCACCGACGGATTCGGTCGATGACTGCCGCGGCGGTGCACGCGGGGGTTCTGCAACTCTTCCTGGGGGCGATGTACCGTCACTTCCGGGACGGTCCCGGGGGCGGGCACGCGCTCTGGACCCACGTGGGGTTCTCCTTCGTGGTGCTGACACTGGGGGTCATCGGGAGCGCATTGGCGTCCGGTGTGGAAGCGGAGGGGGATGAGAACCACCCCTTGATCGCCTCCCTCCGCCGGGCGGGCCGGGCGGCGATTGTGCTGGTGGGAATCCAGTTTGCGTTGGGGTGGGCGGCCCTGTTCCTGGGGGGCAAGGGGGTCGCCGCTCCCACCGCGATGCAGGCGGTGCTGCGAACAGCTCACCAGGCGAACGGGGCCCTGATGCTGGCGGCGTTCACGTTTTCAGCGGTGTATGCCCGGCGGCTTTCGTGGGTTTTGACTCGCGCGAAGGCGTAAAGAGAGATTGACGGGCCGAGAATCCGATAGATACTGACGGAGGCGATCCGCGGGGTGGTAACCGCGCAACCTTCGCGGTCACTGAGTCCGGGGTGCAATGCGGGGGCCCCATCAGGCGTTAGGCTGGCGGATCGCACCGTACGCACCCGAGGGAAACTCCATGCAACCCGAATCACGGTCTGGCACACGCGGTCGAGCTGTCGCGAGCCTGAACCCGATCAAGGCCGAGGACTTCGGCTATGCCCAGGCCCGGCATCTGCTGTGGCGGGCGGGCTTTGGCGGGACGCCGGCGCAGATCCAGAAGCTGGTGTCGTGGGGGCCGGAAAAGTCGGTGACGCACCTCTTGGAGGGAACTCCGATCGAGGGCGAGCCGACGTCCTTCAGCGAGTTTGACCGCGACATCATGCGGCCGCCGACGGAGGAGGAGCGGGCTGCCGCGGCGGCGGCGAGGCGGGCGCAGGACGAAGATCTGGTTGCGAAGCTGCGGGCCGAGCGTCAGCTGCGTGAGCGGCAGGACCGCCAGCAGATGGCGGAGATCCAGAAGTGGTGGCTGCGGAAGATGATCGAGACGCCGCGGCCGCTGCAGGAGAAAATGACGCTGTTCTGGCACGGGCTGCTGGCGACGAGCTACCGGACGATCGAGAACTCGTTCCACATGCTGAAGCAGAACGAGATGTACCGGGCGCACGCGACGGGGAACTTTGGCAAGCTGCTGTTCCAGTTGATCCGTGATCCGGCGATGCTGGCGTATCTCGACAACAACGACAGCCGCAAGGGCCGCGCGAACGAGAACCTGGCCCGCGAGATCATGGAGTTGTTCGCGCTGGGGATCGGCAACTACGGCGAGAAGGACATCAAGGAAGGCGCAAGAGCGTTGACGGGGTACACGTTCGCCGACGACGAGTTCGTCTTCCAGCAGAACAACCACGACACCGGCGAGAAGACGATCCTCGGGCGGAAGGGGAACTTCGACGGCGACGGTTTCGTTCGGATCATCCTCGAGCAGCGGGCGTGTGCACAGTACCTGTCGCGCAGGGTCTATGGATTCTTCTGCGCCGATGTTCCGCCGGACGAGCGGGGCGGGGAGAAGAACCTGGACGACGCCCAGCGGGCTGCGATCAAGGGGATGTCCTCCGCGCTGTTGGCGTCGAAGTACGAGCTGAAGCCGATGCTCGAGAAGCTCTTCCTGAGCGAGCACTTCTATTCGCCGCGGTTCATGAACGAGCAAATCAAGAGTCCGGTGACGCTGGTGGTTGGCGCGGTGCGGTCGATGAACGCCCCGACGCGCGATCTCTCGATCCTGAACGACGCGCTCGACCTGATGGGCCAGAACCTGTTCTATCCGCCCAGCGTGAAGGGCTGGGAGGGCGGGCGGAGCTGGATCAATACGTCGACGCTGTTCGTGCGGCAGAACATCATGGCCTTCCTGCTCACGGGAAAGAAGCCTCAGGGGTACGACGCCACGGCCGATTCGCAGCGGTTTGATCCGACGCCGCTGCTGGCGGAGCTGGCGAGCTCGGGCCGGTCTTCCGACCCCGAAGCCGTCGTGGACCTGTTCCTGCGGCTGACGCTCGGGCACGCTCCGAGTCACGCGAAGGATGCGCTCATCTCCTTCCTCGCCTCGACCGGCAACCGCGTCGATCGCGACACCCTCACCGGACTGCTGCTGCTCATCACCTCCATGCCCGAATACCAGCTCTGCTGATCACGAACCTCGGAGTCCTCCCCGATGTCATACGACCCCACCACGTTCACCCGTCGTCAGTTCCTCGGTCGCGGCATGATGCTGGCGTCCGCGGCGGCGACCCTGCCCGCGTTCATCGATTCCACCGCGCTCGCGATGGCGCAGGCGATGGGCTGGCTCTCCAGCCTGCAGGGAGTTCCCGACGACCACATCCTGGTCATCGTGCAGCTCGGCGGCGGCAACGACGGGCTGAACACGGTGATCCCGTACGGGATGCCGCAGTACTACCGCGCGCGGCCGGCGATCGGCATCCCCGAGAAGGATGTTCTGAAGCTGAGCAGGGCCGACGGCATCGGGCTGCACCCGCAGATGACCGCGATGAAGGACATGTACGACAACGGCATGCTCTCCATCGTGCAGGGCGTGGGCTATCCCAACCCCAACCGCTCGCACTTCAAGTCGATGGACATCTGGCACACGGCCGACACCAGCGCGACCGGCGACGGCTGGCTGGGACGGTACTTCGACTCGCAGTGCTGCGGCTACGGCAAGGGTGAGAGCGGGACAGCGGAACAAACTCCCGACACCGCAGCGGGCCCTCCCGGGGTGGCGCTGGGCCGCAACGCCCCGCTGGCGATGCAGGGGCGGCAGATCAAGCCGGTGAGCTTCGAGAGCCCGGACCTCTTCAAGTGGTCGGGCAAGGACATCCACGAGTCACTCGCCTCGCCGTACGACGCGATCAACCGGCGCGGCGAAGTCGGCGGACAGGAGAAGAACTCCAACGCGTCCTTCCTCCTTCGCACCGCGCTCGACGCTCAGGTGAGCAGCGATCTCATCCGGAAAGCGGTTGCGGCGCAGTCGCTGACCACGTATCCGGGGAACGAGCTGGGCCAGCAGATGGCGATGGTGGCGAAGATGATCCGCGCCGGTCTCAAGACGCGGGTGTACTACGTGACGCTCGGCGGGTTCGACACCCACGCGGGCCAGGGCGGCGCGCAGGGCAACCACGGGCGGCTGCTGAACACGTTCGCGTCGTCCGTGAAGGCGTTCTACGAGGACCTGAAGAAGCAGGAGAACGACGCCCGCGTGCTCACGCTCGGCTTCAGCGAGTTCGGCCGGCGCGTCGCGCAGAACGCGAGCGGCGGGACCGACCACGGCACCGCGGCACCGATGTACCTGTTTGGCCCGATGGTGAACGCGGGCGTGTACGGAGAGCATCCGTCGCTGACCGACCTCGACGACGGTGACCTCAAGTACAAGATCGACTTCCGCTCGGTGTACGCGTCGATCCTCGACAGCTGGATGAAGGCACCCTCGAAGGAGATCCTTGAAGGGACGTACAAGACGCTGCCGGTGATCCGGAAGGCTTGATCGTCACTCCCCGCCGCGGGCCCGCGCGATCGTCGCCGTCGTGCTGCGGCCTTCGACAAGCGGGATCAACTCCACGCGCCCGCCGTACGCCTCCACGATCTCGTGGCCGACCACCTTGTCCTTGGTGTAATCCGCGCCCTTCACCAGCACGTCCGGCTTCACGAGCTTGATCAACTCGGTGGGCGTGTCCTCGCCGAAAAGCGCCACACACCCCACGCACTCCAAGGCTCCGAGCACTCGGGCCCGGTCCTCCTGTGTGTTGATCGGGCGCGTCGGTCCCTTCAGCCGCTTCACCGACGCATCATCGTTCATCCCCACGACCAGGAACCCGCGATCGCCCTCCACCGAGGCCGCCTTCGCCAGCAAGCTGACGTGTCCCGCGTGCAGCACGTCGAAACAGCCGTTGGTGAAGATGATCTTCTTCCCGAGCTTCCGGTTCGCCGCCACTTCGAGCGCGAGTTCGTCGCGTGTGCGGAGCTTCCCCTCCGCGCCGCGGAGTTGCACCAGCAGCGAGTGATGCACCCGCTCGAGCGGGATCGGCTCCACGCCGAAGATCTCGACTTCCAGCCCTGCCGCGGCGTTGGCGAACCGCACCGCCTCGCGCCAAGGAATCTCGTTGGCACGGGCGGCGGCGAGCCCGGCGAGGAACATGTCGCCGGCGCCGGTTACGTCGTACACCTGGCGCGCGACGGTCGGGACCGACTCCACCGCACCGTCGCGCGTGAGCAGCAGCGCCCCGTGCTTGTCGAGCGTGAGCACCACGGCTTCGAGGTCCAGCGATTCGAGCAACTTCCTCGCGACGGCGGTGTTGTGCTCGATGGACGCTTCGCCGTGCGTCGCCATCGCGGTCGCGTGCTCGGCCTCGGTGCGATTGGGCGTGATCGCCGTCGCGCCGCGGTACTTGGAGTAATCCGTGAGCTTCGCCGGGTCCACGAACACCGGCTTGCCCGCTCGCTTCGCGGCGGCGATGATCCGCTGGCACGTCTCGGCCGAGCAGACGCCCTTGTTGTAATCCTCGATGCACACGACATCGCACGTCGGCAACGCAGCCTCGAACACGCGGAGCATCGTGTCGATCGCGTCCGCACGCAGCGGCTCGCGCGATTCGTAGTCGACGCGGAACATTTTCTGCGGGTGTCGCGCCTGGGCGAGGCCGACCAGGTTCTGCTTCAGCGTGGTGGGCCGTGAAGCATCGCGCACCAGCCCCTCGCTCGCGATACCCGCGCTCTCCAGCGACGCCCGCAACAGCCCGGCCGTCGGGTCGTCCCCGGTTGCTCCGAACGCCCGCACGCTGCCCCTCAGCGCGGCGAGATCCAGACACACATTCGCACTCCCCCCGGCTCGGTGCTCACTCCTCCGCACGTGGAGCACGGGAACGGGCGCGTCGGCGCTGAGCCGCTCCGCGTCGCCGTACACGTACTGATCGAGCATGAAGTCGCCAACGACCAATGCCGTGAAAGGCCGCCACTGCGAAAGGGATCGAAGGAGATCATCCATGGAGGGTGTATTGTTGCGGCCTCCCCGCTCGGGAGCGAACGCCATTTGCCAGAGACCCACATCACGCGATCTCGAGGCCCGCCGCGGCGATCACATGGGCCTTCAGCTCGGTTTCGCCACCCAGAAACCGCAGTCCGAGCCTCGGGCGAGCCACCGGGCACGGCCAGAGCTCCGGACGCACGCGGGAAAGCTTCGACCAGTCTTTCTCCGTACACACCACGGCATGAACACCGGCCGCGCCCGCTTCGGCCAGGAGCCGCGAGAGCGTCTGCGGAGCAAAGGGGTCATGGTCTGGGAGCACCAACTCGGCATGAATGCTCGCGCCGACGCCGCGCAGGTTGTCGAGAAAGGGCGTCGGGTTCCCGATGGCGCACACGGCGACGACCCGCTTCCCCGCGAGCCACGACGTGTCGTGCACCGTCTCGCCACCCGCCGCGGAGACCGCCACATCCGTCCAGAGATGGTCGCAGTCGGCCACCACACCCGGCCCACCCGCCGCCGCGACCTCACGCTTGATGTCCGCGACGTCCGCGGCACCCACCCGCGACACGTGGGTGATCACGACGGCCGTGGCCCGACGGACGGAATCGATCGGCTCGCGCAGCCAGCCCGCGGGCAGCAGTCGGTCGCGGTGAGGAGGTCGGGTAGCATCGATGACCACGATGTCCGACTGGCGCGCGATCCGGCGGTGCTGAAAGCCGTCGTCGAGCACCACGCACCGCGCGGCATCGCCCTCGGGCGTTGCGAACAACTGCAACAGGCCGCCGAGGCGATCGGGCTGGGCAACCAGCGGCAGATCGGGGAACGCGCGGAGGTAGAGCTTTGCCTCGTCGCTCTCGCGTCCTCCGGGATCGCCGTAGCCCCGCATGGCGATGGCCGGACCGAGCCCCGCGTCGACGAGCCATCGGAGAAATTGCAGGGTCAGCGGGGTCTTGCCCGTTCCGCCGACGGAGAGGTTGCCCACCGAGATCACGGGGCGATCGAGGGTGACCACGCCGAGCCCGCGATCAAACCGCTTGTTTCGTGAGCGCACGACCGCACCGTGGATCGCCGCGGGTATCGCCCCCAGCCAGGCGGGCATCGGACCTCGTGCGGAGGAGTTCATGGCTCGTGGCGGTCCGGGGGCTGCACGAGCTTCATCCCTCCACCCTCGGACTGCTTCTTCGCGATGGCCCTCCGGATCTCGCGCTGCTCGGCGCGGTAGATCCTGAGGTTGTTGAGGATGTCGAACCACGCGAGCCCGAAGATCAGCGTGACGAGCGCGATCGTGAGAATCCACGACATCGCGAAGAGCTTCTGCTGTGCCGCGGGGTTGACGATGCTCAGCGCGAACGCCGACAACGGCGTCGTGAACATCATCAGCAAACCGTTGGCGACCCGGATGCGGCGGCGGCTGGGCGGCATGTCCGAACGCATGACCTGCAGCACGTGCAGCGCGATCACGACGAGCGCCACGAACCCAACCGGGATGATGGCCCACGCGGGTGCGATGGGACCGTTGGTTGCACCGAGGAAACTCATCGCGCATCCCCCGCGCACCCGGCCAGCATCGGGACGAGCGCCCGCATCGGCAGGCCCATGATCGTGGTCTCATCGCCCTCGAACGTGATCGGCCACCCCGCCTCCACACGCTCGCTCAGGTTGTACCCCCCGGCCTTCCCCCGCCATCCGTCGGTTGCGAGGTACGCGTGGATCATCTCCGGCGTCAGCTTCCCCACACGGACCCGCGCCGTGTCGGTAAACACGTACCGCCGGCCGGTGTTCCGCTCGATGATCGCCACGCCGGTGATCACCTCGTGATCGGCCTCCGAAAACGTCGCCAACATCTCCGACGCTTCCGCCTCGCTCTCGGGGGTGCCCAGCATCCGCCCTTGCTTCACGCAGGTCGTGTCCGCGCCGATCACCAGCTCCGCCTCGGAGGCGCACTCGAGCTTCGTTCCCGCCCAGGCCTTCAGGTAGGCCAACGCCGCGACCCACTCCCGCGCAGACACGTGCCCCGGCCGGAGAACCGCGTCATCGAAACCCGGGTGCTCGGCCACATGGGGCACCCCCGCGCGCGACAAAAACTCGCGTCGGCGGGGCGAGCGACTGGCGAGCAGCACGCGGGGCATTCTGGGGGTCACCGTCTTCGGCACGCCGGTAGTGTACGAGACTCCGGCCTTCCGTACGATCCCCCCGATGAACGCCCACCTCCTGCAACTCGATCTCGCCTGGGAAGACCCGGCCACCAACCTCACCAGGGCGGCAGAGGCTGCTCGGCGCGCGGACCCCGCTCCGGGCGACCTCCTCGTCCTGCCCGAGATGTTCGACACCGGCTTCTCCATGAACGCCGCCACCTCGATCGACCAAGGCAACACGCTGGACGCCATGCGCCAGATCGCGGCACGCCACGGCGCGTGCGTGCTCGGGGGCCGCACCGTCGCCGGAAGCGACGGCCGGGGCCGCAACGTCGCCACCGCTGTCGGCCCCGACGGCGCCGTGCTCTGTGAGTACACCAAGTGCCACCCCTTCACCCTCGGGGGCGAGCACCTGGCCTTCGACGCCGGGGATGGCCCCAAGCTGTTCGCATGGGGCGGACTGACGATCGCCCCCATCATCTGCTACGACCTGCGATTCCCCGAGCTTTTCCGGCGCGCCATGCGGTCGGGCGCCGAGGCGTTCGTCGTCATCGCCTGCTGGCCCTCGGCTCGCCACTCCCACTGGCGAACCCTGCTCCCGGCGCGTGCCGTCGAGAACCAGGCCTACGTCCTGGGATGCAACCGCTCGGGTAAAGACCCCAAGCTCGAATACATGGGCGGATCGATGGCCGTCAGCCCGACCGGCGAAACGCTCGTCGAATCGTTCGAACTCAACGCCGTTATCCGCGTCCCCCTCGATCCCGCCGCCGTCCGCCGCTGGCGAGACAAGTTCCCCGCGTGGAAAGACCACAGGTTCATCGGCGCGTAACGACGCCTCGCTCACGATGGTGCCCGACCTCGGCCCGCTCCGGCCGTCAATCGCTTGGTCTTAGGTCATCCCCGCCACACGGTCGACCTCATCGAGCGTGGTCATCCCTTCGGCGACCAGCTTCCAGCCTGACTGCTGCAGCGTCGTGAACAACCCCTGCTCGATGATCTTTTTCATCGCCGTGATGGACGGGTTGTGCAGGATGATGTCCCGCAGCTCATCGTTCACATCAAGCAGCTCGAACAACGCCCGCCGACCCCTGTACCCGGTGCGCAGGCACTTGGAGCATCCCGTCGCCGCGAAAACCTTGGTCTTGCCGCCGAGGTACTTGCCCACGCGCGTCGCCTGCCCCGGCGCGACGGCGATCTCGCGCCGGCAGATATCGCACAGCACCCGCACGAGGCGCTGCGCGAGCACGAGGTTCAGCGCATTCGCCACGAGGTAAGGCTCGACCTTCAGATCGAGCAGCCGGAAGACCGCCGTGATCGATTCCTTCGCGTGAACGCTCGAGAACACCAGGTGGCCCGTGAGCGCCGCCTGCATCGCCGTGCGGGCGGTCTCCTCGTCGCGGATTTCGCCCACGAGGATCACATCCGGGTCCTGCCGCAGCACGCTCCGGAGCAGCGTCCCAAACGTGTTGCCCTTGTGCTCGTCGATGGGGATCTGCGTCGTGTTGTCGAGGTGATACTCAACCGGATCCTCGATCGTCACCACGTTGTACGACTGCCGGTCGATCTCGCGGATCGCGTTGTAGAGCGTCGTCGTCTTGCCGCTCCCCGTCGGACCCACCGACAGCAGCAGCCCCGAATCCTGCGACGTCACCTGACGGATCCGGTCCAGCATGTACGGCGCCATGCCCAGGTCGTTCAGCGATCCCGGCGACCCGCGCTGATCCAGCACGCGGATCACCAGCTTCTGCCCGTTCACCGAGGGCGTGAACGAGATGCGGTAGTCCACGCGCCGTTCACCCACCCGCGACGAAAAGTGACCGTCCTGCACCGCGTCGCGCCCCGCCACGTGCATGTGCCCCGCCGCCTTCACCACGCCGTAGATCAACTCCCCCACCCGCTTGCTCACCTCAATGATCGGCACCATGTCGCCGTCGATCCGCATCCGGACGTTGTACTTCTCCGTCTTCGGTTCGACATGGACGTCCGTCGCCCGCGACTTCGCCGCCACCTGCAGCAGCAACCTCACCGCGTTCGGTCCGTCGCTCGTCCCCTCCAGCACATCCGAGTCGTTGCCGTTCGCGTCCACCACCCGGACCATGTCGCCCGGGCCCTTCGGCGGCAGATTCTCGATGATCTCGGCCAACTCGAACATCCACCCCACCTCGGCGCTCTTGTCCAAGGGTGTGTGGAACGCCTCCACCACGTTGTCCTTCAGCACCTCGTCGATGCTCATGCTCGCCCGCGCCGGACGATCCGACTCCACCATGAACTCGTGTGCCCCGACCCGGATCACGTCGCCCGGCCGCAGTTCGTGCCGCCCCTCGATCTTGAGCTCGTTCACCTTCGTGCCGTTGCGACTCCCCAAGTCACGCACGATCCATACGCCCCTGTTGTCCCGCTCCACCACGCAGTGCGCACGGCTCGCGCGCTCATCGATAATCGGCAGGGTGTTGTCAGGCCCCCGCCCGATCGTCACCGGCAGGTCGACCAGGTACAACGGCTTGGTCTGGCCGCGAATCGGGGTGAGTTTCAGGCGGGTCGTGGACATCCGAACAAGTTTACAGGGTTTGCGCCGGTAGGGTGCGGCCAAACCCACCCACCCGCGACCAAACCGCGCCCCGAACTCCCCCACTCCCGCCCTCTCCACTCCTACCGTTCCACCCCATGATCGACCTCAAGCAACTCCGTGAAAACCCCGCCCGCTTCGCACTCGGTGCCAAGGCCAAGGGCGTGACCGTGGATATCGAACGGCTGGTCTCCCTCGACGGCGAACGCCGTACCATCACCATGGAGCGCGAGAAGCTGCGGGCCGAACAGAACAAGATCGCCAAAGAGAGCGGCCCCCTCATCGGCAAGCTCCAAGGCCAGCTCAAGGCCGCGCAGGGCGATGCCAGAACCGACATCGAACGCCAGATCGAAGAGCTCAAGAACAAGCCCCAGCAGCTCAAGGGCGCGATCCAGGAACTCGAGGCCAAGGAGACCACCCTCCAGGCCCAGATCAACACCATCCTCCTGCAGGTCCCCCTCCCCCCCGACCCCGATGTCCCCGTCGGCAACTCCAGCGACGACAACGTCGAGATCCGCCGCTGGAACCCCAGCTGGTTCGACACCAGCAAGTCCTTCGCCGCCAACAAGGGCTTCGAACCCAAGACCCACATCGAACTCCTCGCCCTCCACAAGCTCGCCGACTTCGACCGGGGCGTGAAGCTCGCCGGCTCCCGCAGCTACATCCTCACCGGCTTAGGCATGCGCCTCCACCAGGCCGTTCTCCGCTACGCGATCGACTTCATGACCGACCGCCACGGCTTCTCCCAGATGAGCGTCCCCACCCTCGTCCGTGAAGAAACCATGATCGGCACCGGCTTCTTCCCCGCCGGACGCGAACAGGCCTACCACGTCGAAGAATCCAAGCGAGGCGGCGGGTACGACCTCTTCCTCACCGGTACCGGCGAAGTCGGTCTCATGGGCGTCCACATGGACGAGATCCTCGACGAGGCCCAGCTCCCCCTCAAGTACGTCACCGTCTCCACCTGCTACCGCCGCGAAGCCGGTGCCGCGGGCAAGGACACCGCGGGCCTCTACCGCATCCACCAGTTCGATAAGGTCGAACAAGTCGTCATCTGCAAGGCAGACGAAGGCGAAAGCCGCCGCTGGCACAAGCAGATGATCCTCTTCGTCGAGGAACTCCTCCAGAGCCTCGAGATCCCCCACCGCCTCCTCCAGTGCTGCACCGCCGACCTCGGCGTCAAGAACGCCGACATGGTCGACATCGAAAGCTGGATGCCCGGTCGCGGCGACCTCGACCCCAAGGGCCGCCCCACCGGCGCCTACGGCGAAACCCACTCCGCCAGCCGCCTCTACGACTTCCAGTGCCGCCGGCTCAACATGCGGTACCGCCAGGGCGGCGCGGAAGGCAAGGGCGAAACCACCTTCTGCCACTCCCTCAACAACACCGTGCTCGCGAGCCCCCGCGTCCTCATCCCCCTGATCGAAATGTGGCAGAACGCGGACGGGAGCATCACCATCCCGCCGGCGCTGCGGCCGTACATGGGCGGGCGCGAGAAGATCGGCTGAGCCCCGCTACCGCCCCTTCCGCGCCTTCTCCAGATACCCCTTCAGCCCCACACCGATCAGCTGACGCCACCCGCTGTCAATCTGCGCCGCCATCGCGCCGTCCACCGCCCCGAACAAGTTGTCGGTCAGCGTGAACCGCGTCCCTTTACCCGACTTCTCGATCGACCAGTTCAAGATCGTCGTCGCCGGGCCCCCAAACGGTGGCCCGATGTGGCCGCTCATCGTGATCGATCGCCCCTTCTCGATCGCCCCGATCGTGTACCACAGCAGCCCTCCACCCTTGCCGTCGGTCTCCCACACGCGGCCCCCAACCTTCAACTCCATCGCGATCCCCTTCGACCCCGGCGCACAGTGAAAGTCCTTCAGCCACCACTTCCCCAAGCCCGTCGTCATCGCCCCCCACACCTTCGCCGGACTCGCGGCGATCTCCACCACCAACGTCACCTCCACCGCGCGGCAGGCAACCGCCGCGTCCCCCTGCCTCTCGCCCGTCGCACAACACCCGCATCCGCTCATGGCCAGCCTCCATTCCCCTCACCCAGGCCCAGCATACCCGCCGCAAATCGACCCCGCATAAGCACTTGGAACAAATCCAAACAAAATCCGTTTTGTATCCTTTCAAAACCCTTTGATTGGGTTATGATCGGTCATGCAAACGATCGACGATGCCGACTACCCCAGCCTCCTCGGTGCCCTCAAGGAGCAGATCCGAACCGCCCGCATCCGGGCGGCCCTCGCGGTCAACCGTGAACTGGTCCTGCTGTACTACGCCATCGGCACCGAGATCGTCGCCCGACAACGACGCGAGGGCTGGGGCACCGGTGTCATCGCCAGGCTCAGCAAAGATCTGCGACTTGCATTCCCCGAAATGAGGGGTCTGTCGACGCGGAACCTCACCTACATGTACCGATTCGCCCAGGCCTGGGGGAACCCCTCAATTGTGCAACAGCTTGTTGCACAATTGCCATGGGGTCACAACGTGAGGCTTCTGGACAAGGTGCACAACCCCGTCCACCGCGAGTGGTACGCGAAGGCGTGCTTCGAGAAAGGATGGAGCCGTTCGGTCCTTGAACTCCAGATCGACACCCGCTTCCTCGAACGCTCCCTCGGCGCCACGACCAACTTCGACCGCACGCTCCCCCCCGCCGACTCCGACCTCGCCCGCCAAACCATCCGCGACCCCTACTGCTTCGACTTCCTCGCGCTCGCCGGCAAGGTCAAGGAACGCGAGATCGAAGCCGGTCTCGTCTCCCACATCCGTCGATTCCTGCTCGAGCTCGGCGTCGGCTTCGCCTTCGTCGGCTCGCAGTACCCCCTCGTCGTCGACGGCCGCGAGTTCCGCCTCGACCTCCTCTTCTACCACCTCAAACTCCGCTGCTTCGTCATCATCGACCTCAAAGCCCGCGAGTTCAGGCCCGAAGACGCCGGCAAAATGAACTTCTACCTCGCCGCGGCAGACGACCTGCTCCGCCACACGAGCGACGCCCGCACCATCGGCCTCGTCCTCTGCCAGACCAAGAGCCGCGTCATCGCCGAGTACGCGTTGCGCGAAACGACATCACCGCTGGGCATCGCCGAGTTCCAACTGCGTTCGCAGCTCTCCGACGACCTTTCCCGAAACCTCCCCAGCATCGAAGCGCTCGAAGCCGAGTTCCGAGGCCGCACCTCGGAGCAGTCCCCCGACGAAACAGAGCCGGCGGGCGACGATCTTCTCTCAGATGAAGAAGACGGGCCGGAGTCCGAGGAAGGTCCGCCGTGAACTTACTCCCCCACCGCTTTCGCGAGATCAACCGTCGCGCCCGGCGTCTCCGGCCGATCGACTGCCGCGCTCAGGCGACGCAGAGTCTGCACGAGGCCCGCGATATCGCCCCGCAGCGGCGCCGTGAACTCCAGGGGCTTGTCGCTCACGGGGTGCCGAATACCCAGCGTACACGCGTGCAGGGACTGCCTCGCAATCACCTCGCGTCCCGTTTCATCGGTGAAGGCCTTACCGCCGTACATGTCGTCGCCGACGATCGGGTACCCCAGGTGCGAGAGATGCACCCGGATCTGATGGGTCCGCCCCGTCTTGAGCTCCAACTCGACGAGCGAGTACGCGCCCGCACCCCCCGGAGCAGAATCAACCCGCGCCGACACACCTTCAGGGATCCGATACCGCTCGCGCACACGCACGATCGTCACCGCGTGCTTCCCGAGTTCATCGTGCCGCACGACGTACTTCTCGCGATACCCCTTCTCCCGCGAGGGATGCGGCCCGATCGGATACTCCACCACCTCGACATCCGGCGAGTACCACCCGTGGATCACCGCGAGATACCGCTTGTCCACCCGGCGATGCTCGAACTGGTGCCCCAGCTTCCAATGCGCCTCGTCCTGCTTCGCGAACACGATGCACCCCGACGTGTGCCTGTCCAGTCTGTGCACAACCCCCGGCCTTGCGAACTCATCCCCCACCTTCGAGAGATCGCCGCCCAGCGCCGACCTGTGCTTGAAGTGATACGCCAGCGCACTCAGCATCGTCCCCTTCAGGTGCGTCCGCGCCGGGTGCACGATGATGTCCGGCTGCTTGTTGATCACGATGATCTGCTCGTCCTCGTACATCACCGCCAGCGGAATGTCCTCCGGCTGGATGTTCTTCGGCGGCGGCGCCGGAATCACAACCTCCACCGTGTCGTTCGAACGCAACACCGTGGACGACTTCGGCACCCGGCCGTTCACCAGCACGCCGCCCTCGTCGATCAGACGCTGAAGCTGCGTCCGGCTCATGAACCCGATCCGATCCACGAGGTACCGGTCCAGCCGCTTCTGCAGATCGCGGTTCAGCACGAACGTTACCCGCCGCAACTCCGGATCGTCGTCCCCCTCCTCACCGCTCTCCCCACGGGCCTCGCGCGCCTCGTCCAGCGCACGCCGCAACGCCTCCTCGCTCACCTTACCACCAGGCAACAGCAGCCCGCCCGCGCGGGCGACATCCCCCTCCTCGCCCTCGCGGGATTCGTCGTGCTCTCTGTTCTGGCGGGTCATTTCGGCGTTTCAGGCTGGGGCTGCTCGGCCGGTGTCCCAGGCGCAGCCGTTCCCGGTGCCTCCGGAGTCGCCCCCGGCGCAGCGGGTGTTCCACCCGCGGGATTCTCCGGCACCGGCGCAACCGGCCCCTCGGGCGCCGGCGCAACCACCGGGGGCACCACAGGAGTAACCGCGCCCGGAATCGCCGCGCGATTCAGCAACTTCGGCATCGTCGCCAAGTCCCCCAACTTCGCGACCCGCTCCTTCGCGAGGATCGCATGAGCAGCCAACGAAGTCCCCTCACAAATCGCCACAACCTCGTCGTACTGGGCCTTCGCCTTATCAGTCGCGCCGCGGCTTTCTTCGATCGCTGCCAAGCCATAGTGCGCCGTCACGGCGAACCACGCCTTGTTCCGATCCTTCGCCGCCTCCTCCAGCACCTGGTTGTACAGGCCCTCGGCCTTGGCAAGGAAATCCGTCCGATCCGCGTCCGTCATCAGATCATTCGCGTCCGCAACATTGCCATCGGGCTGCACCGTCGCGCCCGGCTTCACTCCCGTGAACACCGACCGCCGATACGCCTCCGCAGCCTCGATCCGAGCGAGCATGCTCACGCTCGCCACGCCCTCGTACTGATCCGCGACCGCCGCCAGAGACTCCGGGCTGCCGCCCGACGCCGCGCCCTCAAACTCCACGAACGCCGCGTCCAGCTTCTCCGTCTTCATACGCCCGAAGTGCTTGTACGCCGCGAAACCGCCCGCCACGATGCAGGCCACCAGCAGCAGCGGCGTCCCCCACTTCTGAAGGAAGTCGATGAACTCGACGTTGTACCGCGATTCCTCGCGACCCGCGCCCTCGCGAATCCCTGTCTGAAGCCGATCGTCCATTGGCGTGCCGTCCTTCTTGCCCCACACACCGCCCCGGGGAAACCCGGTCGGCAGCAGGGTCGGGATTCTAGGGGGCTCCAACCCCCCTCGCCGTTCCCCCTCCCCCGCCATTCTCTACCAGAACACCCACGCCTCCCCCGACTCCACAGCCCACCCCGGAACCAGCGCCTCCCGGATCCCGCGCACCAGATCCCGGATCGATCCCCCATCGTGCACGCTCACCACGTGATCGGCCAGCCAGTCCCCCCTCCCCAGATCCCCCCGCGTCGCCACCACCATCACCGATTGACCCCGTCTCGCCTCATACCCCGGCACCCCCGCCGAGGCATCCCCACACACCAACACCAGGTCGGCCCCAGCGACCACCTCCCCCGCCCGCTCCGAGGCTTCCCGCTCATGCCCCGGAGCTCCTTCCCTCACCCCGGGTGTGTCCACAAACCGCGCCACCAACCCCCCAAAGTCGATCATCACCCCCACGTGGTCCACAGTCGTCCCCGGCTCGTCCGCCACCGCCGCGACCTGCCTGCCCGCGAGCGCATTCAACAAGCTCGACTTCCCCACGTTCGCGCGGCCAACCGCCGCGACCAGGGGAGGATCGATCAACCTGCGCAAAAGCCGATCCCGCATGGCAGGTTCCACATCCAGCGACCTCGTGCCCCACTTCCCGGGCTGCGCGAGCAACAAGTCCACCGCCATCGGGCTCGCCGCGCGGGCCAACACCCCCAGCATCCGCCGCTCCACTTCCGTTCCCGCCTCGGGCCACTCCGAGACCGCCCACTCCGCCGTCGCTCCCTCCGCGCTCGCAAGCCCTCGATTGATGAGTGCCTCCCCCAGTTCCTTGATCACCGCCGGCCCGCCGTGCGCCATGAGATGGCAGCACCCCTCCGACCACCTCGCAACAACCCCCCGGTCCACGCCGGCAAGATCGCGCAGCGGCATCTCCCCCACCCCAACCCGCCTGGCATCCCCGGTCACCACCGCGATCGCGTGATCGATCGCGGCAGCACTCTCCCCACGCAGCTCAAAGACCGCAATCGCCCCACTCCCCTGCGACGGAGTCACAAGCCGCCACGCGACGCTCACGCCTCGTCCTCGTCGACGTCGACGTCCTCACCCGCCTCCGCGTCCAACTCCCGCTTGAACGCCTCGCGAATCCCCATCAACTGCAGATCGGGAATGACGTGCTCGACCAGTTCGTCGTTCTCGAACAACAGGGCCGCATCCCCACCCGTCGCCACAATCTGCGGGTACGCCCCATACGCCTCCGCGTACCGCTCGATCATCAATCGCACCAGCCCCTGGGCCGAACCAATCGCCCCCAGCACCATCGCGTGTCTCGTGTCCTTTCCAAACACGCCCCTCGCCGGATCAGGCTTGGCCACCTCCACCAACGGCAGCGCCGACGTGTGTTCATGCAGCGACTTCAGCATCATCGCCAGCCCCGGCGCGATCACGCCCCCCTGGAACGCACCAACCCCGTCCACGAAGTCCACCGTCACCGCCGTCCCCGCATCAATCACAATGCACGCCTGCTCCGCGCGCGCAAACGCCCCCAACGCATTCAGCAGCCGGTCCTGCCCCACCGTCGAGTCGTCGTCCAGCCCGTGGTTCATCCGAATGTCCAGATCCACCCCGAACCGAAGCACGTTCTCCCCCGCCAACTTGTCCGCAATCGCGTCCGACAACGGCTTATTCACCGATGAAACCACGATCGCAATCCCGTGGTGTCCCTCCGCCGCCTTCCGAACCGCCGCGGCAACATCCTCCGCACTCGTGTTCGCCACCGACACGGGGTCAAAGACCTCCTTGCCTTCAATCCGGCCAACACGGGTACGGGTATTGCCAACAGCGACGGCGACGAGTGAGAGCGGTTGCATGCGGGAGCATAGATGCCTTTCCGGCGAACTGCCCCACTACAGTCCCCCCATGCTCGGTTGCAAGGCTGACCAATCCATCGAACGGCGGATCGTCGAAGGCTTCCACTTCCCCCTCGGGGTCTACCCGATCGAGGAACTGACGCCCAAGGCGGGGTACTCCCTCCTCTTCGAACCCGCCGACGGCGACGACGAAGACGGCGAATGGGAAGAATGGCCCGACCGGTACTGCTTCGATGCCGTTGTCTCCTCAAGCCGCGTCGTCGCCCTCACCCGCAGCCTTCTGGCCATGCTCCCCGGCCGCATCTACCCCATCCTCGATGTCCTGGGCAACGACGCCCACCGCGAGATCGACCCCTACATCTCCTACGAACTCATCGGCACCGACCGCATGATCGACGACATCCGCCGATTCCAGGATTTCTTCTTCGAAGACGGAATGGTCGGCTTCGGGGCCATGAGCGAAGACCCCTTCTTCTACTTCTTCGTCGACGAACACAAGATCGTCACCATCCGGGCCCAGCCCGAACTCAAAGAACGCGTCGAACGCCTCCTCCACGCCTTCGACCTCGAACAAATGGAAGAGCCCGCCGGAGCCGACGCCGCCGCCCACGAACACCGCTCCGTCCTCCTCGCCCCGCCCGAATCTCCCGATCTGCTCAGCTTCGAAGAAATCGTGGAGCGTCTCAAGGACGACTGGCGCCTCCTCCTCAACATCGACCCCGACTCCAACCTCGACACCGACGGAAACGATCTCGGAATCACCCCGTGGAGGTGCGTCGTCCGCTGCGACTGGGACCCCCCCTCCCGCAAGTACGCCGAAATCATCCTCGACGCCCCAAACCTCCGAACCGCCGAGGAAATCGCCTTCGATACCTGCGAAGCGCTCGCCAAGGTCGATCACACCGAGTGGGAAAATGCAGTGATCGTTCTGGCCGATCGCCTCCGCCCCGACCAGCTCGAAGCCGCCAAGAAAAGGCTCCCCAAACCCAAGCGTGGCAAGATCCCGCCCGGGGTCCACGGGGCCCATTGGTTGTCGTAGCATATTCACAGATTACCGTACATGATCCGATCGAGTGTGAAATACACAGGAGTGCCAGTTTGCATCCGGCCGGGAGAGGGATTATCTTCCCGTCTTGCCGGAACCGGATTGGGGTCGGGTCGGTAACACTACCGGCCGTCTGGGATGCGGAGTCTCTCGTAGGCTTTGCACCCCCGGGGACCCTTCCTCCGGACGTCGTGAGCGCGTGGCGCTCACGACAACAGCAAGCGGAGACCGCGAGGTCTCCGAACAACTGGAACGGAGTGCTTTGAAAGCACTTGCAGGACTGTTGGTACGGCCCGCCCCGATCGGGCCCGAACCTTCGTCACCGCCGACAAAGGTTGATCGGGGTGATTGCCGCGATGGAGACTCTCATGACTGGGAACTCGCGTTACGTTCGTTCACTGATTGCCGCCGCCGGGATGCTCACGGGCATCGCCGCTCTTTCCGCGACCGCGTACGGCCAGACGGCCCCCGCAGTCGACGCCGGGAGCATCGGGGCACAGATCGAAGCCGCCAAGCAGGCCGCCGCGAATGGCAAGCTTGTCCGGGCCCGCAACATCCTTCAGTCGCTGAACGCCCCGGCCTCCGCCGCGTCGCTCTCCGACAGCGAGCGCGCCGAGGTTCTCTCGACCCTTGCCAACGTCAGCCGTCGGGTGAAGTCCCTGTCGGCGGTTGAAGTCAGCCTCCAGACCGCCGAAGAGTGCCTCGCCGCCGGCGACCTCCGTGCCGCCGAGTTCCACTGCCAGGCCGTGATCGAGGCCCCCAAGGCCACGAACATGGACTGCGGTCAGGCCCGCACCCTCCTCAGCCAGGCCCAGGCCCAGCAGGCGGCCCTCGCCCCCAAGGCTCAGGACATGGTCGACGCGGTCATCGCTGACTTCCAGAACGAAGACTTCGTCGCCGCCAAGAGCACCCTCGACGCGATCGTCCGCACCGGTATGCCCCTCGACGCCGAGCAGTCCAAGCTCGTCGAGGCCTACCAGTCCCAGATCGTCGATCTCGAGCGTGCCAACGGCAAGCCCTTCAAGATGACCCGCATCGACGCCGCGATGTTCCAGCCCGGCGTCGTCAAGCGTCGCGAGCCCATGCCGCCGGCCCAGCCCGCCGCCGAGCCCGCGCCCGCCCCGGCCGTTGTCGAGAAGCCGGCCCCCGCGCCGGCACCGGCCCCCGCGAAGCCCGC